>JDSF01000143.1_pt1 | contig 52256 bp, 64 predicted proteins | sample 199441 | NCBI WGS metagenome assembly JDSF01 (sample SAMN02592751, study PRJNA231836) | bioreactor metagenome | isolation source: continuous culture bioreactor denitrification-DNRA | place: Germany: Bremen
AGCGGAGTTTATCTCGCTCTATAGTTTTATTTAAAAAGATTACATTATTCACTTATTTGTTGTATAATGTAAGACGAACGAAATCAAAATGCCTAGCCATCCATGTTAGTCATTAGTCAGTGGTTTTTAGAACGTACAGCTACGCTGTAGTCTATAAAAGTTAGTGACTAAAGGCTAAAAGGAGCTAGGCGCGAAAGGAGACATTATGTCTAGAATTTATTCATTGGAACTTAACGGTAGAACACTTAGTGTGGAAATCGGAAAAGTTGCCGGCCTAGCAGGTGGAGCTTGTATGACAAGCTTTGGCGAAACAGTGGTATTATCTACTGCAACTGCATCAGAAAAACCAAGAGAGGGTATTGACTTCTTCCCACTAAGTGTGGATTATGAAGAGAAATTATACTCAATCGGTAAAATCCCTGGAGGATTTATCAAAAGAGAATCACGTCCATCAGAGAATGCGGTATTAACATCAAGACTTATTGACCGTCCAATCAGACCCTTATTCCCTAAGGATTATAGAAATGATTGTGGTGTAGTTAACACTGTACTTGCTGTTGATCAAGATTGTATGCCTGAGTTGGTAGCAATGCTTGGTACTTCAATCGCATTATCAATCTCAAACATTCCATTCCAAGGTCCAACAGCTGCAACATATATTGGCCTATGTGATGGTGAGTTAGTCGCTAACCCAACATTAGCTCAAAGAGAAACTTCTGATATGGTATTGCTTGTTACATCAAACGAATCAAAAGTCGTAATGATTGAGCAAGAAGGTAATGAAATTCCAGAAGACGTCGTTCTTGAAGGTATCTTCAAAGCACATGAGCAAAACAAAGAGATTGTTCAGTGGATCAAAGGAATTCAAGAAAAAGAAGGTAAACCAAAACAAGCATATATTGATTCATCTGTACCTAATGAGGTTATGGCACTTCTTAAAGAAGTTGTTGGTGACGATAGAATCGAAGAAGCTGTATATGTAGAAGATAAGTCAGAAAGATTTGAGCGCATTGATGCACTCAAAGAAGAAGTTCTTGCTATTGTTGAAGCTGATGAGTCAAAAGCTGATATGAAATCATGGATTGATGAAGCATTCTACCAATACCAAAAGAAAACGGTTCGTCGCATGATTCTTAAAGAACATAAACGTCCAGATGGTCGTGCTATAGATGCACTTCGTGCCTTGACTTCAGAAGTAGATATTCTACCAGTGGTTCATGGTTCAGGTTTATTTAGTAGAGGTGAAACTCAAGTTCTTAACATCGTAACGCTTGGCGCTATGTCAGAGAGACAAAGAATTGATGGTCTTGATGTTCTAGTTACTGAGAAACATTACATGCATCACTATAACTTCCCATCATATTCTGTTGGTGAAACAAGACCCTCAAGAGGTCCAGGACGTCGTGAAATAGGTCACGGTGCCCTTGCGGAGAGAGCTTTAATTCCTGTATTGCCTTCACTAGATGAGTTCCCATACTCAATTAGAAGTGTATCGGAAGTACTTAGTTCTAATGGTTCAACTTCACAAGGTAGTATTTGTGCAAGTTCATTGGCACTTATGGCTGCTGGTGTACCACTTAAAGCACATGTTGCTGGTATCACTGCTGGTCTTGTAACAGGTGAAACCGATGATGATTACATCATTCTTACAGATATTCAAGGACTTGAAGATTTCTTTGGCGACATGGACTTTAAAGTTGCTGGTACACATAAAGGAATTACATCAATGCAACTTGACATGAAAGTTCACGGTATTACAGAGCAGATGATTAGAGATGCTATTGCTAATACTAAGAAGTCAAGAACTTACATCATTGATGAAGTTATGGCAAAAGCAATTAGTGAGCCAAGAGCAGATGTTGCTGCAACGGCACCTAAGATTATTCAGACTAGAATTGATCCAGAGAAGATTGGTGAAGTTGTAGGTCCAAGAGGTAAAGTCATCAACCAAATCATCGAAGATACTGGTGTAACAATTGACATCGAAGATGATGGTCGCGTATCTATCTGTGGTGTTGACCCAGTCAAAACTGCAGAGGCAAAAACAATTGTAGAGACAATAGCTGGTGGTGTTCAAGTTGGAGCTATCTACGAAGGAAAAGTTGTTAGAATAACAAACTTTGGTGCCTTTGTTGAGTTAGTACCAGGTAAAGACGGATTGGTTCATATCTCTAAGATTGCTAAAGAACGTGTTAGCAAAGTTGAAGATGTACTTAGCCAAGGTCAAATGGTTAAAGTTAAAGTTATGGAAGTTGATAGCCAAGGTAGAATCAACTTATCAATGAAAGCATTACTTGACTAAATCAAATTAACTTTTCTTGGGCTGCTAATTATTTAGCAGCCCAATTTATTTTGTAGAAGAATACCCGCAACACAGGAGGCAACATGATTAAAACCACAACTTTACGAAATGGTATGATCCTTGTGTCAGAATCGTTGACTTCAGTTAAATCTGTTTCTATTGGGATATGGATACATAATGGCTCTATTGATGAGAATGAAGAGAACAATGGAATTTCACATTTTATCGAGCATATGATGTTTAAAGGCTCAAAGAAAAGAGATGCCAAGCAAATTGCAGAAGACATGGCCAGAATTGGTGGACGTATTAATGCGTTTACAGCCAAAGAATATACTTGTTATTATGCACATACTCTAGACCAACACTTAGATGTAGCGATTGATGTGTTGGCGGATATGCTGACACATCCTGCTTTTGATAAAGCTGAAATAGAAAAAGAGAAACGTGTAATATTAGAAGAGATTGCCATGTCAGAAGACTCTCCAGAAGATATCGTACATGATCAACTAGAGAATAAAGTATTGTCGCCATCGTCACTATCACTCGACATACTTGGTAGCAAGGAGAATGTCAATGGCTTTACAAGAGAAGGGCTTATTGAATATTTAGACAACCACTATGTTGCATCGAATATGGTCATAGCAGTGGCAGGTTCTTTTGATGAACAGAAGTTAATTGAAGAACTTGAAGATGCCTTCAAAGATATCTCAACTAAGGCAGGACCTTACCGTTGTATTGAGTTCAATAGGGATAATAGTTTTATTTTCAAAGACAAGGATATTGAGCAAGTTCACATGGTTATGAATTTCCCAGCCATAAGCTATTTGTCAGATGATACCTATGTATTGTCGATTCTTAACACAATTATTGGTGGGGGCATTAATTCTAAATTGTTCTTAGGGATTAGAGAAGATAAGGGGTTGACTTATTCAATCTATTCTTATGTAGAGTCATACGCAGCCACAGGTATGTTCAATATATATGCCGCATTTAATCCTTCACTTGCAGAAGAAGTGATAGAGAACACTTTTAAGGAACTGGATGATTTTCTTGAAAAAGGTATTGATGATGATGCCCTTTATAGTGTCAAAGAGCAAATTAAGAGTAACCTAATCATAGGGTATGAGAATATGAATAACCGTATGTCCAATTATGGCAAATCCAAACTGGTACTTGATAAAGTTAAGACCCAAGAGGAGATTGTTGAAGGGATAGATGCGGTTACAATAGAAGCAATAATGAGTATGGCTAAAAAAAATGTTTAAAGAGTCTTGTATGAGTTTATCTTTGGTAGGTAATCTAAGCTCAATAGACACAGAAAGGGTGAAGACATTATGCAAAAAATCAAGGTGTATGTAGAACAAACAGAGGAGAGTAAAGATTTACCGTTACCTAAGTATATGAGTGATCAAGCAGCAGGACTTGACTTGGTTGCAGCGGTAGATGAACCTGTTGTACTTGGTAAAGGCGAGATAAAATTAGTGCCAACCGGGCTTAAGATTGCTTTACCAGATTCCTATGAAGCGCAGATAAGACCTAGAAGTGGGCTGGCTTTCAAACATGGTATAAGTTTAGTCAATTCTCCTGGTACAATTGATGCAGACTATAGAGGTGAAATCAAAATCATTATGATTAATTTTGGTGAAGCTGATTTTGTCATTAACCGAGGTGAGAGAATTGCCCAGATGGTCATTAACCGTATTGAGCAAATTGATTGGGAAGTAACAGATGAGTTAGAAGAAACTGTACGTGGTGCTGGTGGCTTTGGTCATACAGGCAAATAAGCGTTATAATGGCTATATTCAAGGGCTTTCGGACTTTGGGTATAGCCTTTCTTGTGGTATAATATATGGAAACATTGTAAAAAGCTGTAACTTCAGAGGTGAAAAATGAGACATATATTTGTGATTGATGATGAAGCTGATATCAGAGCCTTGATTGTCAAGTACCTTGAAAAAGAAGGTTTTAAAACAACGACATTTATGAATGGCAATGATGTGGCCATGGAAGTTGAACGACTTCAACCAGATTTATTGGTGATGGATATCATGATGCCTGGAATGGATGGCTTAGAAGTGTGTAAAGAAATAAGAAAAGTCTCCGATGTGCCAATTATATTTGTTTCTGCAAGAGGTGAAGAGATTGACCGTATTATAGGTCTAGAACTAGGAGCTGATGACTATTTAAGTAAACCCTTTTCGCCTAGAGAATTAATTGTTCGCATAAAGAATATCTTTCGTCGATTAGAACGAAGTGATATAACAAAGAAAGTCTCTGAACTTAGTGTTCGTGATGTCCAAATCCATCTTGATCGAAGGAGTGTCAGTATTAGTGGTTCGACTATAGGATTAACAGGCAAAGAATTTGATACCTTAAAGGTACTATTTGAGAATGTGAATGTACCGTTGACAAGAGAGCAGATACTTGAGAAAGTATGGGGCTATGATTATTTTGGTGAAATCAGAATTGTTGATGACGTTATTAAGCGCGTTCGTAAGAAACTAAAAGAGCATAATTCTCACCTTGAGATTATTACAGTTTGGGGGTTTGGTTACAAAATTGAAGATGACAATAAGTCGTAAAATTTTATCTAGTTATATCATATTACTCATAATTACATTTCTAATTGTAATAGGCATTACTAATACTGTGGTAACCAACAGATTAACCAAGAAGGCATATGAAGATTTGAGAGTTCAAAGCGCTAGCGTTATTGAGTTGATAGAATCATCCCGTTTTGAATTGACTGAACCACGTAAAATGATTTCATATATGAGAAATTCAAATGTATCAGGCTTGGTTCCGGCTGATATATTTCTATTATCTTCAGATAGAAGGATTATATATGCAAGTAACGAAGAAATGCCTCAAGATGTTCTTAAGGATATCGTAACCAAAGATAACCCTAATTACTTAAGTGTGGTAAAGGAACTGGTCAAAGATGAAGAAAAAATTGGTTATTTACTATTAATAACTGATGTTAACTATATTAATCAAAGTGTCAGAGTTTTGAGGTTTGCTCTTGGCATGGGTATGCTGATAGCAATGGCTGTGGGTTTAGTCATAGCAATGGTTTTAAGAAGTAAAATTGTTAAACCAATCAAGGCTTTACACAATGAGATTGTGAAGGCTACAGACGATCCAACCCATGAAGTTAAGGTAATTAATAGCAACGATGAGATAGAGGCACTTTCGAGAGCATTTTTAACTATGGATCATACAATTAGTGCTCATATGAATGAACGCAAAAGGTTTTTTCAGAATGCTTCTCATGAACTTAAGACACCATTGATGTCAATACAGGGATATGCAGAAGCAATCAAAGACGGGATTGTTGAGGGCGATGAAGTTGATAAGAGTCTTGACATTATCATACGTAAATCACAACAATTAAAGAAGACAGTTGAAGAAATCATATATCTATCTAAGCTGGTTAACAACGATTTTGACTATACTTATAGGAATAGCAGCTTAAGTAAGCTTATCAATACTGCCATAGTAGATCAAGAGCTTTTGGCAAAAGAACTAGGTATTAACATAAAAGAGGATATGAGCAATGTGCCAAGTGGTCTAGAACTCAAAATGGATGAGGAAAAAATTCTGAGTGTGTTTGAAAATCTATTAAGTAATGCATTAAGGTATGCCACTTCAGTGATTAAAATATCAGTGGTTGACAGGTCAAAGGATGTTGTTATCAGGGTGATTGACGACGGCGTAGGTTTTAAAGAAGATGAAGAGGCATTGGTCTTCGAAAGGTTTTACAAAGGTGAGAAGGGTCACTCGGGTATAGGTCTTGCCATAGTAAAGGAAATTATTAATGGCCATGGTGGAACAATTAGGGCTGGCAATCATATATCAGGTGGTGCAGTGTTTGAGATTACATTGCCAAAAGAGGGATAATAATGAAAAAAAACAATATCAAAAGGTTCGTTAGGTTACATAGATGAACAAAAAAGTGACAGTTTAAAAAAAGCCATTATAGGATTAGGTGGTTTTTTGGCAATATATGTAATTGGGTATTTGTTGACAGGTTCCAACAAGAATTATGGCACAATCTTAGCAGTTCTCATAATATTGCCAACTGCACAATTCTTTGCAAGGTATATGGCCTATAAGAAATACGCAAGTGTTGATGAAAGTTTACTCAGTCCCTTCAAGGGGTTTGAACATGTATCACTATTAGTAGAAATTCTTATGATACGTGGTAAAAAAAAGTTACTTTCTTGACATGGTTGTTTCAACAAATGACTATATATATGTATTGGCTACAAAGTCAAAAGAGTTTGGTGAAGACAATAACCGAATAAGACAAGAAGTTCAGACAATGATGAATCAAAAGGGCATAAAACTTAACACAAAGATATTCGAGGATGCGGCACTAATGATTAATGATATAAATGAGTCAAAGTCGCAATCAATAAGCATTGATTCATCCAAACATGAGGCCATTACTAAGGCAATCCTTGGGAGTTCAATGTAATGAATCAAATCAGCGGGGTCAGTCATAACAAAGTAATAAAGTTAGAAATTGAATCTATGGTAAAAGAATTTGGTGACATTGAAGTTGGGTATGCCAGTGCTGCACCCTTCACAGGAATCAAGTCAATTTATAGGGAGCGCTTGGATAGTAATGAGGCGTGTGAATTTGAAATTAGAAGTGATATGGAAGCTATGGTTCAGCCTTCTAAAATCTTAAGTGGAGCCAAGTCATTTGTGGTAATAGTTGTGCCATATAACCATTCGCCATATATAGTAGAAAATGCTATAGCAAGGATGTCGAGTGGAACTGCGGGTGAAGATTATCATATTGTTATTGGAAGATATCTAGATTCACTTGTTAAGATGTTAGGCCAAAGATTCGATATTACTTGTAAGGCAATCGTTGATACCTCTCCATTGATTGACCGAGCTATAGCTGTTCGTTCGGGTTTAGTCATACAAAGGCGAAATGGAATGTGTTATCATAAGAGGTATGGCAGTTACTTTCACATTGGTGCCCTAATAATAGACCATCAAATTGAAGATGCTAATAAGGATGAGGTTATTGAACCTAGAGATGTGTGTGCAAACTGTAGGCGGTGTGTAGAATTCTGTCCTGGTAAGGCAATTACTGGTAATTATACAATTAATAGTAATCTATGTGCCTCCTATTTATCTCAGAAGAAAATTTTGACCAAGTCAGAAGTGCCAATTCTTGGTAACAGAATATATGGTTGTGATATCTGCCAAACCGTATGTCCAGCCAATCAAGGGGTTAAAAACAATACATATTATGAAGAAAAATTAATTGTTAACCCCCTTGTTAATCCTTATGCCTTATTAGGAATATCCAACAAAGAGTTTAAGGCATCCTATGGGATGACATCTTCTGGATGGAGAGGTAAAAGGACACTTCAAAGAAATGCCTTGGTAGCGCTTGGTAATTACTATGAGGGTACTAACAACGAGGATGTTATTAATATGCTTAGTAGCTATAAGAGAGATGAAAGACCAATCATTGCTGAGGAAGCCACAAGGGCTATTAATAGAATAAAGAAATAGATACAGGAGATACTATGGCATATTGGCAGTCAAGAGGGTTAAGGGGTAGTACACTAGAGGAAATGGTGAATTTGACTAATGAAAGATACATGGAACATAAGCTTGCCTGTATTGAGAAGATACCAACCCCTATTAAGCCTATAAAAATGGGCAAGGAAAAGGGTACAATATCTCTAGCATATTTTGAGAAGAAAAGTAGTGTGGACTATATAGGGGTGATTCAGGGTGTTCCAATTTGCTTTGATGCTAAGGAAACGGCAAGCTCAAACTTTCCACTTAAAAATATTCACGAGCATCAGATTGAGTATATGGAAGCATTTGAAGCCCAAAAAAAAGGTGTGGCATTTGTTTTAGTTTGGTTCAGTCAAATGGATGAGTTCTATTATCTACCTTTGGAACTATTTTAGAATATTGGAATAAAGCCAGAAGCGGTGGTAGAAAATCAATTCCTTATGAAGCGTTTTCGAAAGAATATAAAGTGGTATCTAAAGCAGGCTACCTGGTGCATTACCTTGAAGCATTTGCTAAATATATAAGTACGATATGAGAAAGGGTTATTTATGAGTGATTTAGAGTTGAAGGATAATCAAATACAAATATTCTGTACATTCATTGTTGGATTTGGGACATTAAGAGAAACAGTCAAAGAGATGGCATTGTCTAAGGAAAAAGGGGATCAGCAAAGGGCGGTTAAGATATGTGAAATCATAACTGGTTTTCTTAGCGGTGGCAGTAGCATTGAATCTGTCATTTACAAAATTGATGTACCAATAAATAATCCCAAAGTTGCTGGTTTGGTTAAGTTTGTAAGGGTACAACTTAAGTCTAAAGATGATTTTTTTTATGTGAATGAACTTAAGCAACAACTTGATTGGTTAAAAAAAAGAAGTTGCCACTTGTCTCAAAATACATGACAAAATAATTATTGAAGGCCTTGACGATGTTTCTGCTATCACTGCAGATGCAAGAGTGCCTATTTCAAAAGAAGATTTGGGCTTTCTCAATGATATTGCTATGGTATCTGTAAAAAAAGGTGAATTTCTAAGTGACTATTCAAAACACTTCAATACCCACAATTATAAAACACGTATTAATCGTTTGTATCATACAGTTCCCTATTATTTTGAGCAAGCCTTTTCCAATATAGATGTGAAATTACAAAGTATCATTATAGATATTGTAGAAGATGATTTCAAAAGAGATAGAATGAACGAAGCAAAAGAAGAGGCGATTAAGTACTTAAAAGATTTATATGTCCTAAGTACTATTGATACTTCGGCAAACAAAATGGCCAGTAAGGTATCGGATCATCAGGCTTTTGAGATGTTTCTTAACATACTAGAAAAGAACAATAATACCAATATTATTAAGAAAATACTCAAAGATGACATTATAATGAAAACACTCTTTGAAGTCAGTACCAAGTCGTCTGGAAGTAACTATGGCTTTAGACGTTTATTTACGGCAGCAAGACATCCTTATGATCAAATTATCATGAAGAAGTTTATGCAAGTCAAAAAACTACAATTTACAAAACATGGAAGTCATCATTGGAGATTTGTGTCGTGATGTGAATTTCAAAGATTCCTATGACCGTTACAAAAAAGCTGAGAAAACAAAAGGATTCAAGATAGTCATTGAAGCAACACTTGAAGCTATGGAAACGACAGAAATCAATCAGGAGTTAATTGGAAGTGTCAATCATGTATTGACAGAATTCTTAAATCTTGAGGAATACAGCGACGATATCATACCAATGTATTATGTGTATAGTGTACTGGATGAGATATATCAAAGAGTTGTTGAGTTTGATCTGTTTGATAAATACCCTGAGTTAATGACGAAGATACAAGATTTTTATACCTACAGAATCAATCATGAGCATACAGAGCGTAGAAGTAAATTTGCCATTACTGAGCAGATTTCAATATATGGTATAACACCTCAAGATGTGTGGCTTGATTTCCATCGGGTATTATACGAACACAAAATTACTGGCTTTGAGCATGCTTTTTTCAAGTATGGGTCAGCGAAAATATTTGAGTTTGACATTAAGAACCATTTGAAGGATTATGGCAAGCAAATGACAACCACAGATATCAAGAATCTACCAAGCAAGCAGTTATGTATTATATGTGCTGATGTGGACAATAAAGGCTTTGATATCTACTCACATGGTATTTATAGTAGAATGTTTAGAGCTTTGCTTAATGGTAACTTATCAATAACAGTTAAACGCATTGAGTCCAAGAACTTTAAGAAATTGGAGTATCCAGGTGTTAACCCGTCTGATGAGGCTAATATTCGAAAGGCCATTAACGACTATTTAGTTTTATCAACCTTGGTCAGAAAAGATACAGAATTATTCCTAACTGTTTACTGGAGAAAGGTTTCTGATTTCCTTGATGCCCTTGTAAATGTAAAAACGAGCTATGAAACAATAGTGAAACACGTTGATATGGCTTTTGATAAAGAGATATTAAAGATTTTTGATAACAAGGCATCTGCAATGAGATTGATGAATGAATATGATAAAATTACTAAAAATGCAAAGAGAGTTCAAATCATACAACATATGGAAGAATTCCTGAAACTTTCATAAAGTCCTTGCCAAAGGGTGGATTCTAGTATATACTAGGTCACTGTGCAATTAAATAAGATATGGATTCATCATTCGTCGATTAGGGGTTAAGGGAAAATACATGTGTATTGTTTTAGTCTTTGATGAGTCCATGGGATTAAGAAAAGAGGAAAACATGAGTAATATTTTTGAACTAAACCTTTCAGATGCCATTGAACGTGCAATCACGGACATGGGATTTGAGAAATTGACACCAATCCAAGAGCAAGCCATTCCAATTATGATGGAAGGCAAAGACCTTATTGGACAATCACAAACAGGTACTGGTAAAACAGCAGCATTTGCCATTCCAGTACTAGAGAAAGTTGATCCTGTAATTAAGAGACCACAAGTCATTATCTTGTGTCCAACTAGAGAGTTGGCTGTACAGGTGGCTAATGAATTTAAGAAAATTGGCAAGTACATGCATGACGTCAAAACAGTAGCTGTCTATGGTGGAGAGCCAATCTACAGACAGATTTCTCAATTGAAAAAAGGTGCACAAGTTATTATTGGTACACCTGGTAGAACAATTGACCATATTAACCGACGAACAATTAAGATGGATGACATCCATACAATGATTCTAGACGAAGCTGATGAAATGCTTAAGATGGGCTTTAGAGAAGATATTGAACTTGTCTTATCTAATATGCAAGAAGAAAGACAAACAATTCTTTTTTCAGCAACAATGCCTAAGTCAATTATTGATATCACTAAGAATTATCAAAAAGACCCTGAGCTAATAAAAGTTACAAGTAAAATTGTAACTGCTGATACGATTGCTCAGGAGTATGTGGATGTGCATCGTGCTCATAGAATTGAAGCAATTTCTAGAGTGTTGGAAGTTGATCATCCAAGTAGATGTATCGTTTTTTGTAATAAGAAATCTACTGTAAATGATGTTACAGATGCATTATTGCTTAGAAACTTTCCATCAGATAAAATTCATGGTGATCTTAAGCAAGAAATGCGTATGGATGTTTTGAAGAAGTTCAACAATTCACAAATACAAGTGATGGTTGCTACAGATGTTGCAGCTAGAGGCTTGGATATTCAGAATGTTGACTTGGTAATCAACTATGATACTCCTGATAACCCAGACTATTATGTTCATAGAATTGGACGTAGTGGTAGAGCTGGTAAAGATGGTAGAGCGATTACAATGGTTTGTGGTGGTATGGACCGTCGCATGAAGACCGAAATTGAACGTTATACTAAGAAGAAGATAGCCAAGATTCAGATACCAACAAGTACAGAAGTACAAGCTTCAAAAGTTGGTGATTTCATTAAGGAAATTGATGATATCATAAAGACTGGTGATATGCATGAATATATGACAATCTTAAATGAGATTGACACCATTCATCCGTTAGAAGAAATCTGTGCCGCTTTGATAAAGAAATCATTGTCACTTGATAATGACAATAAGCAGACAGAAGATATTAATTATGCCTTCCGTGATGACAATAGAGGTCGTACTGGTTCAAGATATGATCGTGATTCAAGAGGTTCACATAGTGGAGGTAAAGGTAAGCGAAGAGATGAAAAGGATATGGTTAGAATGTTCCTTAATGTTGGTGTTAAGGATAATCTAAAACCAAAGCACATCCTTGGTGCCATAGCAGGTGAGTGTAACATCAGAGGAAAGCAAATTGGATCTATTGATATGCTTGATAAATTCACATTTGTTGATGTTCACAAAGACGTTTCTAAGAAAGTCCTTGATAAAATGAATGGTAATAAGATTAACAACAAGAAAGTCTCTATTGAGGTTGCTAAGAAATCTAAGAGAAGATAATAATCATAAATATTTGACCCAAGTACATATGTACTTGGGTCATTTTTATGTAAGCCAATCCCTTTAGTTGGCTGGTCTTTCAGTGTTGATTTTGTTGTGGTAAAATGTATGTTGACAGGAAGACATTTCTGTTATAGAATAAGATGTAATTTAACGAATTAGCAATCTACCACGATAAAGTGTCCGTCGGACAGTTGATCTGCGACAGTCGAAGCGTATTTCTTCGATGAAAGCACATGACAGGCGATTTCGTACTTTAAATCATCCGAAAGCACGGTAAAGTGTTTAGACAAACAGGAGGCAAAAAAAATGAACGACAAATTATTACATACACCAGAAGGTGTAAGAGATATCCATTGCGATGAAGCACTTAAGAAGAACGAACTACAAAGAAAGATTATGACAGTCTTCCATCGTTACGGATTCAAGGATGTTCAAACACCTACCTTTGAATATATTGATGTATTTAACAATGACTGTGCAACCATTGACATTAAGAATATGTATAAGTTCTTTGATCGTGATGGCAACATACTAGTTATGAGACCAGATATTACGCCATCTATTGCAAGACTTATGGCAACTGGCTACAGTCACGAAAGCACGCCAAAACGTTTTTGCTATTTAGGCAATGCTTTTAGGAACAGTGAAAGCTATCAATTAAAGCTTAGAGAATTCACTCAAGCAGGTGTTGAATTAATAGGAACAGACAATGAAGACGCTGATGCTGAGATTATTGCGCTTGTTATTCAGTCTCTATTATCATCAGGCCTTAGAGATTTCCAGATTGATATAGGACAGGCAGGTTTCTTCAAAGGACTATTGGTTGAAGCGGGTCTTGGTTCAGACTACGAAGAAGAACTTAGAAAGTTAATTGATGAGAAGAACTACATTGCAGTTGAAGAGCTTCTTGATAGCTTAGAACTTGATGATGCTCATAAGAAAATACTACTTGATTTACCAAAACTATTTGGTGGTGTTCAAGTTATTGAGCAAGCTAGGGCAATCACAACAAACCAACTTGCACTAGATGCACTGGATCGACTCGAGAGCGTATATAAAATATTATGTGACTATGGTGTAGACAGATATGTTTCTTTTGACCTTGGTATGGTAAGTCAAATAAATTACTATACAGGCATTGTCTTTAGAGGTTATACATTTGGAACAGGTGTTTCAATTGTTGATGGTGGACGTTATGACACTTTAATTGAAGAATTTGGACACAAGGCACCAGCAGTTGGATTTGCAATCATTGTAGATGAAGTCATGAATAGCCTTGAGCGTCAAGAAATTGAAATAGAGATAGATAGTACAGATACATTGCTTCTATATAATAGGGAATCAAGACCAATGGCCATTAATATTGCAGAACGAATGAGAGCAGAAGGTATGATTCTAGAAATTGGCATGTTAGACCAAGACCTTGAGGCAAACATTGCCTATGGTAAAAAAGCAGGTATTGGCGGTATTATGAACTTTGTTTCAAAAGAGAAAGTTGATTTAATCAACCTTAAGAACGATGAGGTTCAGACACTTGACGTTGAGTCATTATTGAAAGGTGAGAAAGCATAATGAGATATCTAACATTTGCACTAGCTAAAGGACGTCTTGCTAAAAAGACATTAAAATATTTGGAAGAATGTGGCATTACATGTGAAGAAATGAAAACTGACACACGAAAACTTATTTTTGTAAATGAAGAACTGAAATTAAAGTTTTTCTTGGCAAAAGCAAGTGATGTACCTACATATGTAGAATATGGCGCTGCTGATATTGGTGTGGTAGGAAAAGACACTATATTAGAAGAAAGAAAGAACTTATATGAAGTTTTTGACCTTCAACTAGGAAAGTGTGACATGGTTGTAGCTGGTCCAGAAAGTGCAAGAGAAAAATTACAGTATAACTCGAGTATTAGAGTTGCTACCAAATATCCCAATATTGCCAAAGATTACTTTTATAACAAAAAGAATCAAAAAGTAGAGATTATCAAACTAAACGGTTCTATTGAATTGGCACCTCTTGTTGGATTATCAGAGGTTATCGTTGATATAGTAGAAACAGGTGCTACCCTTAGAGAGAATGGTCTTATCGTTCTTGAAAAGATTGTGCCATTGTCTGCAAGAGTTGTTGTAAACCGTGTTAGTATGAAAATGGAGAACGAAAGAATCAATGGCATTATTGATGGGCTGAGAAACATCATTGGATAGGAGTGTTTAAATGAAAATCTATGATTTTACCAATGGCGATACCATTGATATTAAGAAGTTATTAGAGGATAGGGCACCAACTTCATATGGTGAATATGAAGAGACTGTTCTTGACATAGTAAACGATGTAAGAAAAAATAAAACAAAAGCTGTCCTTGATTACACAGCAAGGTTTGATAAAGTTCAATTGACAATAGATTCAATGAAGGTAAGCAGGGATGAAATAGACCGTGCTTATGATTTAGTGGATGAAAACCTTATACGTGTTATCAAAAGGGCAAAAGATAGAATCTATGCTTATCACGCTAAGCAAAAGCAATATAGTTGGTTTGATACGGAAGCTGATGGCAGCATTATGGGACAAAAGGTGACAGCCCTTGAACGTGTTGGTGTTTATGTTCCAGGCGGTAAAGCAGTTTATACATCTTCAGTCCTAATGGACATCGTTCCAGCCCTCGTTGCAGGTGTTGATGAAATTGTGATTACAACACCACCAGATAAGGAAGGCAATATCAACCCACAAACATTGGTTGCTGCAGATATCTGTGGTGTGGACACCATATATAAATTTGGTGGTGCACAGGCAATTGCAGCCCTTGCTTTTGGACTTGAAGATATGAAGAAGGTAGATAAGATTGTAGGTCCAGGAAATATTTATGTTGCCTTGGCAAAAAAAGCCGTTTATGGTCATGTTAGTATTGATTCAATAGCAGGACCTTCAGAGGTACTTGTTATTGCGGATGAAACAGCCAATCCAAAGTATGTTGCAGCAGATCTATTGTCACAAGCAGAACATGATGAATTGGCATCTTCAGTACTTGTAACAACCAGTGCTGATATTGCATCTCAAGTCTTATCTGAGATCAAAAGACAGACAGCTTATTTATCAAAAAAAAATATTATAGAGAAATCACTAGAAAATTATGGTGTAAGCATTGTTGTAAATTCTATTGAAGAGGCCATTGAGATTTCTAATGAAATAGCACCAGAGCATTTAGAGGTTTGTACTAAGAACCCTTTTGAAGTGATGCCAATGATCAAAAATGCAGGGGCAATATTCTTAGGTGATTATACACCAGAACCACTGGGTGATTACATGGCGGGACCTAATCATGTTTTACCAACCAATGCAACCGCCAAGTTCTTTTCGCCCTTGTCAGTAGACGACTTTGTTAAGAAATCAAGTATTATATCATTCAATCGAAATGCACTTAGCGCACTTAGCGACGATGTTGTTACTTTTGCTGAGGCAGAAGATTTATCAGCACATGCCAATTCAATCAAAGTGAGGTTTGAAGATGATTAGAGATTATATGAGAAAAGATTTGGTTGATTTCAAACCATATCACTCACCACTTAAGCCTTATGATGTTAAGATTGATGCCAATGAAAATCCTTACCCACATAGTGACAAGGTCCTTGGCCAAATCAAAGAGTGGCTTGACTCTAAGGATAATTTAACCAGGTATCCAGATACAGATATTAATGTACTAAGAGAAAAATTAAGTGAAGTTCACGGTGTATCAAAAGAAGAAGTTATATGTACGGTTGGTTCTGACCAGCTGATTGAGCTTATTATCAAAGTTTTTGTTGAACCTGGTGATGCTGTATTAGTACCTAATCCAAGTTTTTCAATGTATACCTTATCAACGGTTCTAAACCACGGTAAGGCTGTGCCTTATGAACTAGATGAGAATTTTGGCTACGATTATGATAAGTTGATTGAAGCATACAAAATATATCAACCCAAGCTGGTCTTTATTTGTACACCTAATAACCCAACTGGCAACATTGCTTCAATTGAAGGTATGAAAAAAGTCCTAGATACTGTGAAATGTCCAGTGATTATCGATGAAGCTTATGAAGAATTTGTAGGGGAATCTATGATAGAGTACATCAAAGAATATCCTCAGCTTATTGTCCTTAGGACCTTCTCGAAAGCCTATGGTATTGCAGGTCTAAGGATAGGTTATGGTATCTCTAATGATGAAATGATTGATATGATAGGTATTGCAAAACCACCATACAACGTATCATCATTCTCTCAAGCTGTAGCTACTTTTATTCTAGAGGACTTGGCCTACTATAAGAATCAGGTTAAAGACATTACGGCTAATAGACAAAGTTTGATGAAATCTTTAGAGGCAATAGATATTATTGAACGTGTTTATGACTCTGCAGCCAATTTTATTTTGGTTAAAGTTAAGGACGAAGGTCTTACTAATTATTTAGCGGATAACAAAGTTTTGGTTAGAGGTTATGGACCTGTTGGGCGTCTTGTGTCACACATTCGTTTGACTGTTGGTAATGACACCGAGAATAAGAAACTTATTGATTTAATCAAGAGCTACAAATAAGGCAATTAACTTTGCCTGCCGTTGGCGGCAGTTACGATATAACCACATTAGTGTGAAGTCAATTAGGAGGTAATTATGGGAGAGAGAGTTAAATTCATTCAAAGAGAAACAAATGAAACAAAAATTGAATTGTCGCTGGACATAGATGGTCAGGGTAATTCAAAGCTTAATACAGGTATTGGTTTTTTCGACCATATGTTAACTCACATTGCCAAACATGGATTTTTTGATCTTAATGTAGATTGTGTTGGAGACCTCTATGTTGATTGTCATCACACAATTGAAGATATAGGTATAGTATTTGGAAAAGCAATTAGGGATGCATTAGGTGATAAAGCTGGCATCAAGCGTTATGGCTCATGTATATTACCGATGGATGAAACTTTGGTCTTATGTGCACTAGATATATCTGGAAGGCCTTATTTGAATTTTGATGTTGACTTAACCGTTCAGCGTTTAGGTGATATGGATGTGGAAATGGTTAAAGAATTCTTTATGGCTGTTGCTGTACACGCAGGTATGAACTTACACATAAAACTGTTAGATGGGTCAAATAACCATCACATAGTTGAAGGCATCTTCAAGGCTTTTGGTAACGCTCTTGATGTGGCATCTCAGATTGACCCGAGAATCATTGGAACCAGATCCACTAAAGGTATGTTAGAGTAAGGAGTGGCTATATGGCTATTGGAATTATAGATTATGGTATGGGTAACTTGCAAAGTGTTAAGAATGCATTAGAGTTCATCGGTGTTGAAGCTTCATAGCTTCTGACCCTGAAACGCTTAAAACAGCGGATAAAATAATATTGCCGGGTGTAGGTGCCTTTAAAGATGCAATTGATTTATTAAGAGAAAAACAATTGGATGTATTTTTAGAAGAGTCAAGAGACTTGGGTAAACCGATTCTTGGAATTTGTCTAGGAATGCAGTTGTTATTTGATAGCTCTACTGAATTTGGTCAACACAAAGGTTTGTCTTTGATACCAGGAAAGATAATTAAGTTTGATGTTAGGGATTTGAAGATACCCCATATGGGATGGAATGAATTATCAATTAAGAAGTCACTGCCATTATTTGAGAACCTGCCAGAAGAGTCATATGTTTACTTTGTCCATTCATACCATTTAGATACAGAGGCTGATGTTGTATCAGCAACGACTTTCTACGGCTATGATGTACAGGTTGCGGCTCAAAAGGACAATGTCTATGGTCTGCAATTTCACCCTGAAAAGAGTGGGGATGTAGGGTTGCAGATACTTAGGAATTTTGCGGGGTTATAGAAGAAAGGTGGTACAATATGCTTTCAAAAAGAATTATACCGTGTCTAGATGTAGATAAAGGTCGTGTTGTTAAGGGTGTACAATTTGTTAACATAATTGATGCAGGTGACCCTGTTGAAGTTGCTAAAGCCTATAACAAAAGTATGGCTGATGAGATTGTTTTTTTTGGACATAACAGCTTCCCATGAGGGAAGAGATACTATAGAAGAAGTGGTAAAGAAAACTGCCAAAGAAATATTCATTCCTTTAACTGTTGGTGGCGGTATTAGAACTGTTGAAGACTTTAGAAAGATATTGCTTGCAGGCGCAGACAAGGTTGCTGTTAACTCGGCAGCAGTTAATCGACCTGAGTTGATTAAAGAAGCAGCCCTTAAATATGGCAGTCAATGCGTCGTTTTGGCAATGGATGCAAAAAGAAATGAAGAAAGAAATTCTTGGGATGTCTATATTAATGGTGGTAGAATCAACATGAATATTGATGCCATTGAATGGGCGGTCAAAGCTGAGACTTTGGGTGCTGGAGAAATCTTGCTAACAAGTATGGATTGTGATGGAACAAAGGCTGGTTTTGATGTAGAATTAACAAGAAGGGTTAGTGAAGCAGTATCTATTCCTGTAATTGCATCAGGTGGTGCAGGAACTATGGAGCATTTTAGTGATGTTCTAAAAGAGGGGAAAGCTGATGCAGCCCTTGCAGCAAGTCTCTTCCACTTTAAGGAAATGGAAATCAATGAACTTAAAGATTACCTACATGACCAGCATATACCGGTTAGAAGAGTATAGAGTAGAACAAATTGAACTAGAATAAAAGTTTGAAGAATAAAGGAGCGTAAAAAAATGAAATTCAATGATTTTAAATTAGGGGCAGATGGTTTATTGCCTGCAATAGTTCAGGATTATATGTCAGGTCAAGTATTGATGATGGCTTATATGAATGAAGAAGCTTATGAAAAGACTTTAGAAACAAAAAAGGCGACTTTCTTGAGTAGAAGTAGAAATGAACTTTGGATTAAAGGTGATACATCAGGACATTATCAACATGTTAAAGAAATTGCCATAGACTGTGATAGTGACACATTATTACTTAAAGTAGCACAAGATGGCAATGCATGTCATACTGGTGCATATTCATGTTTCTACAAGTATGCCAATGAGAATGGTGACTTTGCTGAAGTGGATACTTTTAAGCAAAAAGATGTCTTCCAAGGTGTATTTGATGTTATTACAGACAGAAAAGAAAACCCTAAAGAAGGATCTTATACCAACTACTTGTTTGACAAAGGTATTGACAAGATTCTTAAAAAAAGTTGGTGAGGAAACAGCTGAGATTATCATCGGTGCTAAGAACGAAGGTAAAGAGGAAATGGTTTATGAAATATCTGATCTTATTTATCATTTGACTGTACTTATGGTAGAGAAGGGTGCGACGTGGGAAGATATCTACGACGAACTTGATAAGAGAAGATAATAGAAGCAAAATAAGGTATGGTCTAACGTCTGTTAGTACCATACCTTTCCTACATATATGGGTTAGGTATTGTTGACAAAAATGACGTTTCACAGTACAATACATTATACAGAAATGCTTAGCATTTCTTATTAAATGAGACTGATTGTTAAAATCGTAACAAACCCTTACGGAGGAATTTAAGTGAAACTTGAGAAGATTAAAGAAATACTTGGAGCAGAAGTTATAGCGGGTCAAGGTGACCTTGATCAAGTTGTTGAATATGGTTATGGCTGTGATTGATGAGTGATGTGTTAGCCTACGTACAAAGCAATGTTGTACTACTAACTGGATTGGTTCACCCACAAGTTATACGTACAGCAGAGATGCTTGATATTACTGCTATTGTTATCGTGAGAGGCAAAGAACCAGGAGAAGAACTTATAGAGATGGCAAACAGAAGAGATATAGTCATTATGACAACGAAACACTCCCTGTTTACAGCTTCAGGAATGTTATATGATGGAGGATTAATGGGAGAGGAGATTGCCCACAATGAACTTACACTTTGATGTTGAAGGCGGAGAGTATATATCGGCTGGAATCGCTTCAAGCAAAGTGAAGAAAGCCTTAAAACAGTTGGCAGTCAAACCTGAAATAATTAGGAAAATCTCTGTGGCTATGTATGAAGCTGAAATTAATATGGTCATACATGCACATGGTGGAACAATTGATGCTGAAATAATGCCAGACCATGTTTATGTTGTTCTTGACGACAATGGTCCAGGTATTGAGAATTTGGAGCTTGCAATGACAGCAGGCTACTCTACTGCCTCCAAGCAAGCTAGAGAAATGGGATTTGGAGCAGGTATGGGGTTACCAAATATGAAGCGTTACGCAGATATGCTGCATATAGAATCAGAAGTAGGAAAAGGTACGAGAGTGGAAATAACGGTTGAACTTAGTTAACAGGAGGCTATCCTTATGGGGAATTACCATTCAGTAACCCTTGATAAAAGTCGATGTATAGGGTGTACAGACTGTATCAAGAGATGTCCGACAGAAGCGATACGTGTCAGGCATTCAAAAGCTGAGATAACAGATGATCGATGTATAGATTGTGGTATGTGTATAAGGGTGTGTAATAGCCATGCGAAAAGGGCTCTTACAGATTCTATGGACAAGATTAATAAATTCAAATACAAGGTTGCCATTCCGGCACCAACACTCTATACTCAATTCAAAAAACTAAGAAATCCCAATATAGTACTGACTGCCATCAAAAAAATGGGATTTGATGAAGTGTTTGAAGTGGCAAAAGCGGCAGAAGTTGTCACTGAATATAGCAGAGGATTTCTTGATTCAGGTAAGGTAACCAGACCAGTGATTTCATCTGCTTGTCCTGCTATTGTTAAGCTTATCCAAATGCGTTTTCCAGCATTGATTGATAATGTAATGCCAATTATTTCACCTAAAGAGGCTATGGCAAGGTATGCAAGACAACATTTGATTTCAAAAGGAATACCAGATAAAGATATAGGCATCTTCTTTATAAGTCCTTGTGCTGCAAAAGTAACCAATAGCCGTCAACCAACGACTATAGAAAAATCAGCTGTAGATGGCGTTATTTCAATGAAAGACGTTTATTTAGAGTTGATTCCTATAATAAGCCAAATGACGCCAGAAGATGTTGAAATTCTTCAAATGAGTTCAGCAGATGGTATAGGATGGGCTGCAAGTGGTGGCGAAGGCACAGCATCCAAGGTTTATAACTTAGTTGCTGTTGATGGTATTGAAAATGTTATTACAATACTTGAACGGGTTGAAAACAATAAATTGGATGTTGATTTCATTGAATGTTTGGCTTGTGTTAATGGGTGTTTAGGTGGACCGCTCACAGTTGAAAACTCCTTTGTATCAACCAATAGAATGAGTAAAATAAAAAAAATATGTGGGTCTTAAGGGTCAAACCAGAGACCTTGATGTTATAGATGCTTCCGTAAGGCTTAAGTGGGATTATCCACTTGAAGTGAAACAAGTACGAAAGCTTGATGAAGATATGTTTAAAGCTCTTGAAAAAATGGAAAAGATTGAGGAAACTTACAAAACATTACCTCATATTGATTGTGGTTCTTGTGGTGCCCCGACTTGTAGAGCTTTTGCAGAAGATATCATTAGAGGCGAAGCTAACGTTGAAGATTGTATTTTCATGTTAAGAGAGAAAGTTCGACGAATGGCAACAGATATGCTTGCATTAAGTGAAAAATTACCACCATCCATTGATGGTGAATAGGAGAAATTATGACGATTTTAGAGATAAAAACATTATTAGATGCGGAAGTTGTAACAGAAAACCCAAACATGGACTTTCTTGTTTCGTCTGGTTTTGTAGGTGATCTTCTTAGTGTGGTTATGGGTAAAGCGAAAGAAGATTGTGCATGGATGACCATTCAAAGTCATTTGAATATTGTAGGTGTCAGTGCTCTAATAGGTGTAGGGTGTGTAATAGTTACTGAAGGTTTTAGTGTCGATGAAGATGCAATCTCAAAAGCTAATGAAGAAGAAGTGACTATAATGACAACACAACTATCTTCTTATGAGGCGGCAGCAGTTCTTGCCAAAGCAGGTCTTTAATAAAATTCTACACAAGTTCTTAGGCCTATGTTAAAATAAAGTTTAGGAATAAAAATGTGGGAGGTCATCATAATATGAAACAAATGAGTACAAAGATTGTATTACTTAATTTAGTTTCTTTGATAATTTTTGGGATAGCATTGTTAGGTGCTTTTAATGTAACACAGGCTCTTGTCAGAGATAAGATTCTTAATCAACTGAGCTTGGTTGCGTCTGGAGACCAAACAGAAGCTGAGGTATCCACAGAGATTCAAAGCCTAGTTTCATCGGGCTCAATTAATGCAGCCGTTATTGCTTTGATTGGTATAGTTATTCTTTGTGGTGTTGCATACATAGTTGGTAAAAGAATGTCAAAACCATTGACAACAATCAATACTTTACTAAATCAAGTCAGAGAAGGTGATTTGTCTGTTCAGATGTCTTCAAAAGGCAATGACGAGGTAGCACATTTGGCTAAAGGCTTCAATATGATGATTGAAAATCTTCAAGTCATGACTAAGGATATCAAAGGTTTAAGTGATAAATTAACCCACAGTTTTGTAGAAATAGAAGCAATCGCTAAAGATGTGGCTATAGGTTCAGAAGAGACATCAAAGACGGTTGTTGATTTGTCTGATGGCGTTACAAAACAAGCAGAAGCGACAGAATCTGCTAATGAAATGATTGCAAATATCGTAACTCAAATCAATATAATGAATACCAGTATGATTGAAGCCCAAGACCAAGCAAAGACATCAATTGCTGCAATAGGTAAAGGGCAAGACAATATAGAACTACAAAAAGATAAAATGTCAGCCAATCAAACAGCTTCTAAAAATGCAGCTGGCGCCATCACGGAATTGTCTAAAGTTGCTGAAGAGATAGAAAGTATTGTAGACGTAATTGAGGCAATATCGACTCAAACCAATTTGTTGGCTCTTAATGCTGCCATTGAAGCAGCTAGGGCTGGTGAAGCAGGAAAAGGATTTGCTGTCGTTGCTGACGAGATTAGGAAGCTTGCTGAACAGACCATAGAATCAACTACACGTATCAGTAATATTGTAACGAATATTACGGACTCAGTTCATGTAGCAGTTACTGAAATAGATGTAGCACAAACATCAGTTGAGGAACAAGCAGAAGCTCTTGAAGAAAGTATTGAAAGCTTTGAGAATATTGCAAGCGCAGTTGAAGTGATTATAAAAAATATTGAAACCTCGGCTGAAACAACAAATCAAGTGAATCAGGCTTCCAAAGTTGCTAGTGAAGAAATGTTAAGTGTGGCAAGGATTTCTGAGCAGTCATCTGCCAGTACTCAAGAAGTAGCAGCAACAACACAGGAGCAAACATCACAAATTAATATGGTGAATGATTATATCCTTGGTGTTTCAGAATTGGTGGATAGCTTATCAGATTCCATAAAACGTTTTAATTTGTAGAGAAGGTAAGATATATGAAAGAAATGTCTATGCACATTCTAGATATAGCAACAAATAGTGTTAGAGCAAAAGCAAAAAAAATATTACAATAGAAGTTATCGAGGATTCAGTGAGAAATGAGTTTAGATTCACTATAAAAGATGATGGTATCGGAATGTCCAAAGCAATGGTGGAATCCCTTGTAGACCCATTTACGACGTCTAGAACACTTAGAAAAGTTGGCCTTGGTATTCCTTTGCTAAGTCAAAATTGTCAATTGTGTGACGGTTCACTTAAGATAGAGTCAGAAGAGGGTGTTGGTACAACGCTGGTATCCAAGTTGGCTCTTAATCATATTGATCGACCGCCCCTTGGAGATATTGCAAGTACTATGACGGGTTTGATAACTTCTAACGAGGCAATCAATATTTCTTATACCCATAGAATCAACCAAAACAGCTTTGATGTATCTACTTCAGAACTTGTAGAAGCATTAGATGGGGTGGCATTAACAGAGATTAGTGTTATGAAATGGTTACAAGATTTTTTAATTGAAAATATCAATGAACTTAGAAATGAACACGCCAATTAGGCGTGTTTTCTATTTAGGCGAATCAGTTAACTTGAAATTTTGGCCCAAATATGTGAATATGTTGCTCTTTTGGATATATTATTGGGAAATTATTCACAAAGTATTGACAAAAGACGCCCATATGCCTTAAGATTGTACTTAATTAGTACACAGTGTATATTGTATACATTATGCAAGTCTTTTAAATGGGGGCTAGGACCCTTGTTTTATAAGGATTCTTGACATTGTTAGGTAAATATCAATTGTTGTAGGTGAAAGTTATTTATATTATCATTATGATAGTGTCATGAAGTTTGTATATATTTGTAGTCAATTTAGTGAAAACTCAGAATGGGGGTTGCCTATGGCAGCATTAACATTTAAGCGTGGAATTCATCCACCAGATCAAAAAGAAACAACAAAAGGTAAGGCAATAAAGGTATTGATGCCTTCGGGAGACTTAGTATATCCGATGGTTCAACATATTGGAGCACCGTGTCAACCTATAGTCAAAAAGGGTGACAGAGTATTGGTAGGTCAAAAGATTGCTGAATCCGAAGCTTTTGTCTCATCACCTATCTTCTCAAGTGTTTCAGGTACGGTTAAAGCTATAGCAGACATGGAACATCCAAATGGCTTCAAAATTCAATCCATTGTTATAGAAGATGATAAAGAAATGGAAGAAGATCCATCAATGAATCATCCTTATGACTATGAAATAATGTCAAAAGACGAAATTATTAGTGTTATCAAAGAGTCTGGTATTGTTGGACTTGGTGGCGCTACATTCCCGACCCATATCAAATTATCTCCACCGCCTGACAAGAAAATAGATCATATTATTGTCAATGGCGCTGAATGTGAACCTTATTTAACATCAGACCACCGAATTATGCTTGAGGAAACTGAACGTGTTGTTAAAGGTTTAAAAGTCATTCTAAGTATGTTCCCTGATGCAGAAGGTGTTATTGCAATCGAGATTAACAAACCTGATGCCATTGCTAAAATGGAAGAAGCCATAAAAGGTGAAGAAAGAATTAGTATTGCTAGACTTCAGACCAAGTATCCACAAGGTGCAGAGAAGCAATTGATTTATTCTGTTACAAAAAGAGAAGTACCATCTGGAAAATTACCATCAGAAGTTGGTTGCATCGTTCAGAATATTGACACTGTTGTAGCAATACATAGAGCGTTATTTAGAGGTCGTCCTTTACTACGTAGAATTGTAACCGTATCTGGTGGTGCTATAAAAGAACCTCAGAACTTCAAAGTACGTATTGGTATGAGTTATAGAGAAGTCATTGAAGCTGCAGGTGGTTTTGTTGAAGAGCCTGGTAAGGTTATATCTGGTGGTCCTATGATGGGCTTTGCCTTGTATAACATTGATGTGCCAATCATCAAAGGTTCATCATCCATATTATGCCTCACAAAAGAAGAAGCTGCTATTCCAGAAGAAAGCAATTGTATGAGATGTGGTAAATGTGTCAGCATTTGTCCTATGGGACTCTTACCACTTGAATTAAATAAATATGCCATGGCAGATGCAGAAGAACAATTCTCAGATTACCATGGACTGGATTGTATTGAATGTGGGGCTTGTTCCTATACATGTCCGTCAAAAAGACATTTGCTGCATTCGATTCGAACAACTAAGAAAAATATTCTCGCAAAGAGAAGAAGGTCATAGGAGGCTCACATGTCAGAATTATATATGGTATCATCTTCACCACATGTTAGAGCAAAAGACTCCGTACAAAGAACAATGCTTGATGTGATTATTGCCTTATCACCAGCAGCGCTGTTTTCAATGTACTACTTCGGACTTACAGCTATACTTACTATTGCTATCTGTATAGCTTCGAGTGTCTTTGCAGAGTGGGTGTACGAAAAAATTATGAAACAAAAGTCAACAGTTGGTGATTTGTCAGCCGTTGTAACTGGTTTGCTACTAGCAATGAATCTACCAGCCCTAATGCCGGTTGAGTATTTGTGGTGGGTATCCATAATTGGGTCTTTCTTTGCAATCATTGTTGTTAAACAACTCTTTGGTGGCTTAGGTCAAAACTTTATGAACCCGGCCCTAGCGGCTAGAGCATTTCTACTCATATCTTTTGCGGGTATCATGACAACATGGGGACCTACAATTGATGGTGTAAGTACAGCAACGCCGCTTGGAATATTAAAAGAAGGTGGGGCAACACTGCCTTCAGTATTTGACACATTTATCGGAATGATTCCTGGCTCACTCGGAGAAACATCAGCCATTGCATTACTGATCGGTGGTGTTTACCTAATTGTTAGAAAAGTTATTAGCTATAGAGTACCAGTCATATTTATCGTGACTACAGCCCTTATGATTCTGCTTTTTGGTGGACAAGGATTTGATATGACTTTCCTATCTTATCATTTATTCTCTGGTGGACTGATACTTGGTGCCTTCTTTATGGCAACTGATTATGCATCATCTCCAACGACTGCTAAAGGTCAAATAATTATGGGAATAGGTTGTGGTGTCCTTACAGCATTGATTCGAATTTTTGGAGGCTATCCAGAAGGTGTTTCTTTTGCAATATTGATCATGAATCTATTTGTACCACTGATTGACAAATACACCGTTCCAACAAAATTTGGGGAGGTGGAATAATGGCTAAGCAAAAAGACAATATAATCAAAAACGCCTTGATACTTTTTTGTATTACGGTACTGGCCGGTATGCTACTTGGACTGACATATGAAGTAACTAAAGAGCCTATTGCTAAAGTTCAAGAAGATTTAAAAAACGCTGCACTACAAGCAGTCGTTAATGAAGCGGATAAATTTAATGCATTAGACCTTGAATCTACAGATGCCCTTCCAGGAATTGAAGGTGTATATGAAGCACTTAAGGGTGATGAGGTGGTCGGTTATGCATTTGAAATGACAGCAACAGAAGCTTATGGTGGCGATATCAGCTTAATGGTTGGTATCGGTACTGATAATATAGTTCTTGGAATTGATGTTGTTAAACATTCTGAGACTCCAGGTCTTGGTGCCAAAGCAGATGAAGATGAATTTAAGTCTGAATTTGCTGGTGAAGAAGCAAAACTTCTTGAAGTGGTTAAGTTCACACCAAGTGATGATGCAGGTGACATTTCATCAATTAGTGGGGCAACCATTACTTCAAAGTCTGTAACTAATGCGGTTAATGTCGCAATTGAATTTTATGATGCATACATATCGGAGGTGGACTAGATGAAAACAATTATGAAACGTCTCAAAGTTGGTATCATCGATGAAAACCCTGTTTTTGTTCAAGTGCTGGGTATGTGTCCAACTCTCGCAGTAACAACATCAGCTGAGAATGGCATAGGAATGGGTCTTGCTACTACAGCAGTACTACTAATGTCTAACTTGGTAATATCCTTGCTTAGAAGTATTATTCCAGCCAAAGTCAGAATTCCAGCATTTATTGTTGTCATTGCTTCTTTTGTAACAATTGTCGATTTACTCCTTCAAGGATTTGTACCTGACTTATATGCATCCCTTGGTTTGTTTATTCCATTGATTGTTGTAAATTGCGTTATTTTAGGAAGGGCAGAAAGTTTTGCTTCTAAGAATAACCCAATCTTATCAATTTTTGATGGTATTGGTATGGGACTTGGATTTACATTAGCACTTGGTGTTCTTGGTTTTGTAAGAGAATTCCTTGGTGCAGGATCAATATTTGGCTATAAAGTCATGGATCTTCTATTTGAGAATGTTGCAGTATTTAGAATGCTGTTTGGTGAGAAGTTTCAGCCGATTTCTATTATGATTTTGGCACCTGGTGCATTTATTGCCTTAGGAATGTTATTGGCAGCATTTAACCATATTAAAAACAAAGCCGACGCTAAGGCATAGGAGGTATTATGGAATTATTACTATTTTTTATCAGTGCAATTCTAGTGAATAACATATTACTGTCAAGATTCCTTGGTGTATGTCCATTCCTTGGTGTGTCTAAGAAAGTGGAAACGGCACTTGGTATGGGTCTTGCTGTTACATTTGTAATGACGCTCGCATCAATCATGTCATACATTGTCTATGAATTTATTTTGACACCACTAAATGTTAAGTATTTGTATACCATAGCATTTATACTTGTTATTGCATCACTAGTACAACTTGTTGAAATGATTATTCAAAAGGCAAGTCCATCATTGTATCAAGCACTAGGTGTTTATTTACCACTAATTACAACAAATTGTGCGGTTCTTGGTATTGCAGTAATCAATATGCAAAATGAATATTCATTGTTTAAGAGTATTGTTAGTGGTCTTGGTACCGCTATTGGTTTCACACTGGCCATTGTGTTAATGGCAGGTATCCGTGAACGAATTGAATTTAATCCAGTACCTAAAGCGTTTAAAGGTTATCCTATTGTTCTGATTACAGCAGGACTTATGGCAATTGCGTTTCTAGGTTTCACTGGTCTTATATAGTGGAGGTATAGGATGGAGATTACAACAATAGTGTTTTCAGCACTAAGTATCGGTGGCCTAGGACTTCTCTTTGGTTTAGGACTGGGTGTTGCCGCTAAGAAATTTGCTGTAGAAGTGAACCCTTTGATTTCTGATGTTAGAGATGCTCTACCTAGTGCTAACTGTGGTGCATGTGGTTATGCTGGCTGTGATGCCTTCGCAAAAGCAGTTGTTGAAGGTGATGCTAAATCAAATGGTTGTCCTGTAGGTGGTCAAGGCTGCGCAGATGCTGTGGCGGAGATTATGGGTGAAGAAGCTGGAAGTGTTATACCTACAGCTGCATTTGTTAAATGTGAAGGGTCTTGTGATAAGGCTAAAGAGAAATATGACTATTATGGTGTTACTGATTGTATTGCTGCCAACTATCTTCAAGGTAAAGGGTCAAAGGCTTGTACTTTTGGGTGTCTAGGACTTGGATCATGTGTCAATGCGTGTATGTTTGATGCAATTGATATCGTTGACGGTGTAGCTGTCATCAATGAAGATAAATGTACAGCATGTGGCATGTGTGTTGCATCTTGTCCAAAAGCAATTATTGAGATTGTGCCTACAGCTTCTAGAGTTCGTGTTAACTGTAACTCAGAGGAAAAGGGTAAAGATACAAGACAAGCTTGTAGTGTTGGCTGTATCGGTTGTCGTAAGTGTTCAAAGACCTGTCAGTATGATGCTTTTGAATTTGTTAATGGTCTTGCTAAGATAGATTATGACAAATGTGTTGGTTGCGGTGATTGTATCGAAGCATGTCCAACCAATGCTATATCGGAACATTAAAAGTATAGCAATCAAAGTAGAAATATATTATGGATTTATAAGACCCTCACTGAGGGTCTTTTTCTCTATACAAACACATAGTCCTATGTTAGAATAGAAGTGTTGTAATTAGCCGTAATTTAGGCATTCATTGAGACAGAGAAGGGGATACAATGGCATATCAAAGAAGAAATGAAAAGAACGGTTGGGCATTATTTTTACTTATTTTAGCAGGTATTGTATTAGGCGGTTTTCTTGGGAATTTGGCATCAGGTGTATCATTCCTAAAATGGCTTGATTTTGGTTACCAGTTTGGAATGACCGGTGAGCCAGTGGTCATTGATTTGAAAGTTATGATTTTGACATTTAGATTGTTGTTTAACATTACATTATCCAGTTTGCTTGGTATTGTATTGGCAGTCTTTATATATAGAAAGATATAGTATGAAGAAGCACAGTGTTATATTGGCATCTGCGTCACCCAGACGTAAGTTGCTTCTAGAAACCATTGGACTGAAACCTATTATCGTGGCAGCGGATATAGATGAGACGCCTTATGAGGATGAGAATCCTTATGATTATGTCAAAAGACTGGCAGTTGAAAAGGCGGAAGTCGTTAAAGACACATATGATGACGGGCTTATCATTGCCGGTGACACCATTGTCATACTTGAAGATCAAATACTTCAAAAGCCAGTTGACAAAGAAGAAGCAATCTCAATGCTTGAGTCTTTAAGTGGAAGAGAACATTCTGTGTTGACAGGCATGGCTATTATTGATAACAAATCAGGCAACATTTATAACAACGTAACGGAAACATTTGTAACTATGAAAGCTTATGATTTGCCAACAATTATGTCTTATGTATCAACAAAGGAACCATTAGACAAAGCAGGTTCTTATGGCATTCAAGGTATTGGCGCCATACTTGTAGATAGAATTGTTGGTGACTATAACACGGTTGTTGGATTATCCATTACGGATCTAATCAATGGTTTTGATCAACTGAATATTGATTTTTTTGATTTATTAGGGTGATTTAATTCGGGGGGAATTATGAGTCAGACTTTAACAATCAAGGAAATGCCAATAAGCGAACGTCCATATGAGAAATTAGAACATTATGGGCCTGAGGCACTATCAGATGCGGAGCTTATTGCCATTATCATCAAAAATGGTACTGTCAAGGAAAAGTCAACAGATATAGGCATGCGTATATTGTCTAAACATGAATCAGGCATTCTTGGCTTACACTATTTATCACTTAAAGAACTACAAAATATCAAAGGTATAGGTCGAGTTAAGGCAATCCAACTTAAGGCAGTTGCTGAGCTTGGTATACGTATGGGTAGAGCCACTCGTAAGGAGCGATTCAATATAAACTCTCCTGAGACGGTTGCAGGTCTTTATATGGACCGTATGCGCCATCTAGAGCGAGAACATATGTTACTTGTCTTGTTAGATACCAAATATAGCATTATTGAAGAATATACCCTGTCCATAGGGACGGTAAATGCTTCTCTGATACACCCTAGAGAAGTTTTTATTTATGCACTAAAAAAAAGAAGCGGTTAACATATTACTGGTTCATAATCACCCAAGTGGTGAAGCAACACCAAGCAATGAGGACATACTAATAACGAAACGCATTAAAGAAGCAGGAGAAATCGTTGGTGTATCATTAATTGACCATATTGTCATAGGTGATGGGTCATTTTGTAGCTTGAAAAAGGACGGTTTACTTTAAGGGAGTTGGAGGCATCATGGCTAGAAGGCGTCGAATTACAGGACAGAATATAGTGGTCGGTATATCTATATTTTTCTTTTCATCATAATATTAACATGGGAAACACGTGATGAGATTTCACCAGTTGAAAAAAGTGTTACCCATGTCATTATACCTATTCAAAAAGGTGTTACCTACTTTGGAGACTGGTTAGTGGATAGAGTTGATTTTATTCAAAACATCAACGAGCTTGAATCAACGAATACAAGTCTGAGTCTTGAAGTGGATCGTCTTACATATGAAAAACGAAATATTAGAGCAATCCAAAGACGAACTTGAAAGGTTAAGAGTCCTATATGAACTTGATCAGAGGTACGCGGATTATCCAAAAACAGGTGCTAGAGTTATTGGCAAAGACCCTGGTAACTGGTATAGCGTATTTGTCATAGACAAAGGCAGTGATGAAGGTATAGAAGTAGATATGGTTGTAATCTCTGGTGCTGGACTTGTTGGAAGAGTGATTGAAGTAGGACCAGTTCATGCCAAAGTCCGTTCTATCATCGATGACACGAGTAGCGTTAGTGCTACGATAAATCGAACCAATGATCTGTGTACTGTTAAGGGAGAGTTAACATTGTTTGATGAAGGCGTCATCAGTGTGGACTATATTCCTGATGAAGTGAATCTAATTGTCGGAGATGAGATATCAACGTCTCATTTAGGTGAAGTGTATCCACCTGGTATATTAATTGGTGAGATTACTATGGTCGATGAGGCACCCAATAAGATGTCACAAAGGGCATACTTAAGACCCGTCGTTGACTTTAAACATCTTGAAGAGGTATTGGTCATTAATCAATTGTGGGGTAGATAATGAGAAAAGTTCAAATACTACGCTATCTAAGTATAGCCATCATCATCATTATTAATTTGATTTTGCAGCCTGTGTTTTTCAGAAATTTTGACTTCAGAGGTATTGCTCCTAATGTATTTATTATTACCATTGTATCTTTTGGTCTTCTAAGAGGGAAAATTGAAGGTGCAGTTCTAGGGTTTTGTCTAGGTTTCATGCAAGATGTCCTCTACGGTGAAGTTGTTGGACTCTATACCATAATCTACATGAATATCGGTTGGTATACAGGTTATATGTACCGTAACTTTTATAGAGACAGCTTATTGATTCCTATTGGTGTCATTGCACTGGCTGATTTTGTTCAGAATTTTATTGTTTACTTCTTTACATTTCTTTTTAGAGGAAGGTTAGCCCTTGGACATTACTTTATTCAAATAATTATACCAGAAATAATATACACTCTTTTTGTAGGGTTCTTGTTGTACAGGTTGTATTATATGATTAACCTTATGGTGGAACGTAGAGAGTGGTTGAAGGAGAATGAAGATTAAGTGAAATCACTAATAAAAATTATTTTCAAAGCTATTTTTGGCTTTCTTACAAATAGATTGTTTCTATTATTGCTTATAGTTCTAGGTTTGTTCTATGTTCTTGTGACGCGAATTTTTGATTTGACCATTGTACAAGGTGATGAACTTGCCAGACAGTTTGAATTAAGTGTCATTCGTGATGTGGACATTGAGGGCCAAAGAGGCAATATATATGACCGTAATGGATATCCAATTGCAGAAAATGTCATTGCATACAATGTATTGTTAAACGACAGTATTGAAGTGGCAGATAAGAACGAGATGCTCTACAAACTTATATCTTCTATTAAGAAGAATGGTGATGACATAATCGACGAATGTCCCTTGTCGATTTCCCAAGAAGGTATGATTATTGAAGGTAATGACAAGCAAGTACTCAATTTTAAGAAAGATATTTTCAACAAACGTTTTACCAGTCAATTAAGTCAAGAACAGATTGATATGGGTCCTTATGATGTATTTACTTACATGAGGGATGACTTGTTTGAAATAGATCCAGCTAAATACACAACATTAGAGATAATGGACATCCTTACTGTCAGATACGCACAGTATATAAAAAGGTATTCCAAATATCAGCCAGAACTAATTTCTACCAATATTTCGGATCAAACGTTGGCCTTAATTGAGGAAAGAAGGGATTTGTTTCCGGGTGTCTCAATTGTTGAAAGTCCTTATAGGCAGTATAATGATGCTTCTTATTTTGCACATATCATTGGCTATACAAGGTTAATTGATGCCGAGAAACTTGAACTTATGGAACCCCTTGGTTACGAATCTGATGATACCGTTGGTGTAATAGGTATAGAAGAGGAGTTAGAACCTTATTTAAGGGGCTATGATGGGTCTCAGAAGGTAGAAGTTAACAGTCTTGGTAAGACAATGCTAGTGCTTGATGAAGTGGAGCCTATAATGGGAAATGATGTCTATCTGACGATTGATAGAGATTTGCAAATCAAGTCCTATCATATACTTGAGCAACAACTAGCAGAAATCATAACAGATAAGATGAAGATGGCTTTGCCTTTAACCGGTGAACAGCGATATATTCTTTTGAAAGACGTCTTTGATTCGATTTTTAGATATCAGTTGATTGACACCAAAGCTTTTATATCAGGCGATGATTACGAGCAAGTCCTACTCAAGACAATGCTTGATGAGAAAAACAATTTAACTAATCAGTTAGTTGACGAATTAGAAGCCAGATCAGTGCCAAAGGATTACGAAGTGACAGGAACGGTTTACCGCTATATTTTGGAAACACTTAGAACAGATGGTATTGTACAAAGCGGCTATCGTAGTAATGAAACTTACTTAGAATTTAAAGAAGGTAGCATTTCCTTTGAGCAGTTAGTTAATGGTCTTATTGAAGCAGAAGTATTGACACTACCCAGTACCCTTGATACACAATCGACTGAAGATAATTACACGGCACTTGTTGAATTAATTATACAAGATGTATTAGGGAGATACGATTATGATGACCACATCTATTTGCATCTGATTGATGAAGAGTTTTTTTCTTATATAGATTTAACCATGGCCATTATAAGCCAGGAAGTTGTCAGTGCAAGTGAAGAGGATATTGATTTAATACTAAGAAAAAGATTGTCGCCAATTGAATTTATGAAGTTAAAGATTCTGGCTCTTGACATTACGCCACAGCAACTAGCTTTAGACCCATCTTCCGGATCAGTTGTTATATCAGATGTTGACACAGGAGAAGTGTTGGCTATGGTCAGTTATCCAACATACGATAACAGTAAATTGGTCAATGGTTTTGACAATGAGTATTATGTAAGTTTACTTAATGACCCCACCAGCCCTTTGTATCCAAGAGCAACCTATTCCAAATCAGCGCCTGGGTCTACTTTCAAGATGATATCAGGCATTGCTGCTCTAGAAGAAGGTGTTGTAACACCAAGCGAACAAGTATATGCAACAGGGTATTTTGATAAGATTTTCCCGGCTGCAAAATGTTGGATTTATTCAAGAGGTGGCAGTCACGGTCCCACAAACTTAAAAAGCGCAATCGAAGAGTCTTGTAACCATTATTTCTACGAAATGGGTTATCGACTTAGTTTTAATGATAATGGTAAATATAGTGATGCCCTTGGTATATCATTAATAGAGGATTATGCCAGTCGATTTGGCCTTGATTCAAAGACAGGCATAGAGATTGGTGAAGCAGAATCTAGCTTGGCATCTAGAGACGCTGTAAGGGCCATGATAGGACAGGGAACTCATAGTTACACACCTGTCCAGTTAGCAAGGTATATGAATGCATTGGTTAATGATGGCACCTTGATGGAGCTAAATATTGTTGATAAGGTTATGACAAAAGAAGGTGAGGTTGTTGTTGATTTCACACCAGAGGTGGTCAGACAAAACAATATCAAGCAGGAACACCTTGATTTGGTTAAAGCGGGAATGTTGGCGGTAACTGAAGGTTCTAGCGGAACGGCTAGGGGCTATTTTTATGACTTGCCAATCTCTGTTGCAGGTAAGACGGGTACTGCCGAGTTAGTAAAGACAAGAGCCTCTCATGCCGTATTTACAGGATTTGCACCATTTGATGACCCTGAAATATCCGTTGCTTCAGTTATACAGTTTGGTTATTCATCAAAATATGCAGCCCTTAATTCGAAAAAGATATTTAGGATGTATTTTGATTTGGAATCTCAGGCTGAGCAATATACCTATTCTGATATGCTTGAATAGGTATTATAGGTCAAAAACTATGGTAAAGTGTATACACAAGTACATATTTTATGTATAATATAGATAAATTTAATGTCATTTAAATGTAGAGGGATGTTATGAAAGATATGGTGTTGATTAAGGGGAATCGCTTTGGGTTAAATATCCATTTAGATGATTCAGTCGACTTTGATCAAGTCAAAGAAGCTTTTCAAAAGAAACTTGAAGAAGGCAGAAAATTTTTCGGCGCTTCAACGGTGTCGCTTGATTTTGATGGCCGTAAGTTAAGCAATGAAGAAGAACAAATAATGGTTAACTTAGTACATGACTTGACTGACATGGAAGTATTTTGTGTAGTAGATGAGGACATGGCCGTTGTTCGTCCAGGAGACTTGAATAAAGAAAAAGAAGTGGTTAAAGAAACAGTTGTAGAAAAAGGTTGTTGAAACTGTCGTCAAACAAATAGTGCCTAAAGAAGCAGCAATTTTTCATCAAGGCACACTTAGGTCAGGACAAGAACTAAATGTTGACAGTGGTATCGTCATCATTGGTGATGTGAATCCAGGGGCCAAAGTAACAGCACAAGGCAATATTATTGTCATTGGTAGTCTTAAGGGTTATGCTCATGCAGGATGTGGTGGTGTTGATGATGCATGTGTATTTGCACTGAACATGCAACCGACACAGATTCGGATTAGTAGGGTCATAGCAAGGTCACCTGATAAGTTTTCAAATGAACCTACCAAGCCGCAACTGGCATTTTTAGAAGATAATCGTATTGTGATTGATGAAATTCACAATAGTTTGTACAAAGATTTTACAATGTTAAACTAAGAGAAAAGGGGATTTGACTCGTGAGTGAATGTATCGTTGTAACAAGTGGGAAAGGTGGCGTTGGAAAAAACGACCACCAGTGCCAATATCGGAACAGGTTTAGCTATGTTAGGCAAAAAAGTTGTATTGCTTGATGCTGATATTGGACTAAGAAATCTTGATGTAGTGTTAGGTCTTGAGAACCGAATCGTCTATAACCTTATCGATGTAATCGAAGGTAATTGTAGATTGAAACAAGCACTGATCAAAGACAAGAAATATCCTGAGCTCTTCTTATTACCAGCAGCTCAAACAAGGGATAAAGACGCAGTATCTCCAGAACAAATGAAGGAGTTATGTGAAAATCTAAAAGAAGAATTTGATTTCGTTATAATTGACTGTCCAGCAGGGATTGAGCAAGGATTCAAAAAACGCCATCGCTGGAGCGGACAGAGCCTTAGTAGTTACAACACCAGAGGTATCAGCCATAAGAGATGCAGATAGAATCATTGGTCTCCTAGAGGCTAATGAACTTAGAAATCATAAACTTATTGTTAACCGTTTAAGAACTGATATGGTTAAACGTGGTGATATGATGTCTATTGAGGATGTTGTTGATATCTTAGCGATTGACTTGATTGGTGCTATTCCAGACGATGAGAATATAGTTATATCAACCAATAATGGTGAACCAATCGTTATAAAACAAGATGTACTCTCTGGCCAAGCTATACAAATATTTGTAAACGACTTATGGGTGAGGATGTTGATTATTTGGACTTAGCAGCTGGCACTGGATTCTTTAACAAAATCAAAAGTATTATTGGCATTAACGGTTAGGAGGCGACATTATGGGATTATTTACTAAAAAGAAATCATCAAAAAATGTCGCTAAGGACAGGTTAAAGCTTGTACTTATCCATGATAGAGCCAATTGTAATACTGAAGTGCTTGAGATGATGAAACAAGAGATTATTCAGGTTATTAATAGGTATATGGAAATCGATGAAAGAGGCCTTGAAATCAATCTAGGTACAACTTCATCAGAGAATGATAATGGTGTAGTACCAGCTCTATATGCCAACATTCCAATCAAAAATATGAGAATGCCTGGTAAAAGATAAGAGATGTTCAAACAATATGATTTCAAACGCTTTGATTACATTTTAGTCATACTGGTATTACTACTAGGTATTATTGGTATTGTGGCCATAGGTAGTGCGACTAGAGCATACAGCTTGGATGGGACAACAGATATTGTCAATAAACAGATGGTTGGCTTTGCTGTGGGTCTTGTCATTATGCTGTTTTTCTCAGTGTTTGATTATCACTGGCTCGGCAAACTGGCTATTCCAATTTACATATTCAACATTTTGCTTCTTAGTTTAGTATTGGTTGCTGGTGATGAAGCTAATAATGCAGCACGTTGGATTAACATAGGTCCATTTCGATTACAACCTAGTGAATTTGCCAAAATTTTTCTTGTTTTGGTTTTAGCCAAATATTTTGATAAGTTTGAAGAGAAAATCAATAAGATTTATATCATATTTGGTGCTATAATATTAACAGTGCTTCCAACACTGCTGATTTTTAGGCAACCTGATTTATCAACCAGTGTTATTATGTTTTTGATTCTTGGCTTTATGATTTATATAGCAGGTATAAGCTACTGGTATATCATTGGTGTCGGTGCTGTTGCGGTTCCAAGTGCAATATTTGGATTCTGGTACATACAGCAACCAGATCAGCAGTTATTGGCTACATACCAAGTTAACCGTGTACTTTCAATGGTCGATCCAGAAAAGGTAGATGCGTCATTATTATGGCAAACCAATAGCTCTATTCGGGCAATCGGGTCTGGTAAATTATTTGGTAAAGGTATATACTTGGGTAAAATCAATCAATATGATTATTTGCCAGAGCCACAGACAGATTTTATTTTTTCTATTATTGGAGAAGAATTTGGTTTCTTTGGATGCATTATTGTTGTCATCTTACTATTTTTACTTATATTAAGATGTATATGGATCGCCAAAGATTCTATGGATCTTATGGGTAAGTTGGTTATCACTGGTGTTATTGCATTTATTACATATCAGACATACATCAACATTGGTGTTGCCACCGGTATTGTGCCAAATACTGGTATTCCATTGCCATTTATTAGTGCAGGTCTAAGTTCCTTGTGGAACATATTGATAGGCATAGGAATTATTCTCAATGTAAGTGTACAACGAGGCAGCAATAAAATAACTTAAATATAAGAAGAAGGGGGGTAAAGCTATGAATATCGGACTTATCGCTCACGATAACAAGAAAAAAGTTGATGCAAAACTTTTGTATCGCATATCGTAACATCCTCTCGAAACATGAGATATATGCAACTGGAACGACGGGACGTTTAATTGAAGAAGTGACCAATCTTTCAATACAGAAATACTTGGCAGGACATTTGGGAGGTCAGCAGCAATTAGGATCTCAGATAGCTCATAATCAAATAGATATGGTTATCTTTCTAAGAGATCCATTGTCACAAAAACAACACGAACCAGACCCAGCAAGTGTTATTAGATTATGTGATATCCATAACATTCCAATTGCTACGAATCTTGCTACGGCAGAATTATTGATTAAAGCATTAGAGCGTGGTGACTTGGAGTGGAGAAATGCTGTCAGTTAATTTATATGGCAGCCATTAAAGCTAAGTACAAAAAAAGAGGTCTTTAAGACCTCTTAATTATTGTATGAAATCTGATTCTTCTATGCTTGAATCATAAATTGTTGAAGGAAATCAGGTAGTTTGCATTCTTCACAGTTGACACTAAATACAAATCGTACATCGAATTTGTCGGATACTGCTTTGAGTTTTTTGACCAGTTCGTCAGATTTTGAGATCTCATCAATATGAGCTTGACGTAATAAACCATCTGCATAGATTTCACTAATATCGCTGTCTTCAGATAAGATACCACACATAAATCCAAAAAATTCATGATGGTTATCAATGGGGTAATCAGAAATGTTAATATATCGAATTTCGTGCCTTAAATCATACATATGACTTGAATCTAAATCGATGTAAACGATATGTCCTTTGGTTGATTTGAGTGATTCGTTAGACATGTTAATGAGTTCTTTTGTTTTACCTTCTCCAGTGTCGCCTGCAACTAAACGTATCATAGCAATCTCCTCCTTATATATGAGAGAGTGTCTAACTCCCAATGCTAGTTAGTATTCCAATAGACTTGTCATCTATTGCTATATTATATGTATTCTATATAAAAAGTCAGATTCCTTCTTATAATTTATATTTTATAAAAAAAGTTTATCGTAGATTATATATTTGTGCAAAAGCTACAAAAGCAACCACTGAATTTAGTGAAATTTTAAAGGGAATGAAGTGACTATATGAATAATATCCAGCCAAAACCTTATAATGTCTATAGCCAATACTTAAGAGGTATTTATGGCGAAAAAGTCTATAAACTTCCAGTGAATTTGCCTTCTACGTGTCCTAATCGTGATGGTAAGTTAGGCTATGATGGTTGTTATTTTTTGTAGTGACAAAGGTGCTGGCTTTGAATCATTACCAAGTAGCAAATCTGTCATTGAACAGTTAGAGGCTAATAAGGCATACATTGGAAAAAGGTATAAGGCTAAGACGTTTATAGCTTATTTTCAGAATTACACCAATACGTATATGTCTTATGAGGTGTTTGAAAGTTATATGACTGCTGCTTGCCAAGTGGAAGACATTATTGAACTTGATATAGCTACAAGGCCGGACTGTATTGATGAGGTTTACCTTGATATACTTGAGAAAATATCAGATGTATATGGTGTTAATATTGTGATTGAACTTGGTCTTCAAACAACCAATGAAGAGACTTTAATTAGGATAAATCGAGGTCATGATGTTTCAACCTTTATCGACGCAGTGAACAGGATACATGGTCGTGGGTTCAAAGTCTGTACCCATTTAATCATCAATTTACCTTGGGATGAAGATGGCGAGGTAAGAAAGATGGCCCGCTTAATGAATGAACTTAAGGTTGAAATGATTAAGCTTCATTCACTTTACATTGCAAAGGGTACCAGGTTTGAGACTATGTATAATGAAGGCGTATTGATTATGAACACTCTAGAGAATTATGTGGATAGGGTGGTTGACTTCCTAATCCACCTTGATAAAGATTGTGCAGTACAACGCTTGGTTGGAAGAGCACCAAAAGAAGACACTGTTTTTTTGTAACTGGGATACCAGTTGGTGGAAAATAAGAGATCAAATAGAAGAAAAAATGTTGAAAGAAAAGCTCTATCAAGGTAAACTAATATAAACTTGACTGCAGCATAAATGTAAGCAAAATGGGTGAGGTAACAATTGTCTAAACAAGTTCAAAACAACCGATATAAGAAAATTGAAAATGAGAATAACATCAAACAAGCAGCCACTAAACATATTAATTTTGGTGTGGCAATTTTCGTGATGATTTTTGCTTACTTATTATTCGTAATGATTACTTTTGCAGTTAAAGAAAAAGTAAATTATACAATAGCCGAAGTAGGTGTATTAACCCATTCCAATCAGTTCAAAGGCTTAATTATCAAGGATGAAGCAGTGGTGAAAGCTACCGATTCAGGTGATGTTCGTTATTTCTTTACAGAAGGTGCTCGTGTTAGAAAAGGTAATACTGTGGCAAGCATCATCAATGATCCAGCAATGGCCAAGCTTCTTGATGAAGAGATATTTAAGTTTAATCAATCGCTGGATGCTGACGATCCTGCTTTTGATGAAAGTTATGATTACCTACAAAGTAGAATTAAGAATTACGTGATTAATCAGCACAATCATAATTATGATAAAACTTACGCGGTCAAACAAGAAATCACGGAAGATATAGATAATATACGCAATACGGTAATAACTCAGCAAACGTCAATGGGTTTGTTGACCAGTGCTAACGTTTTGGTCCTTGAAGATGAACTTAATGAGAATTCTACAAAGGTCATTGCACCACGTAGCGGACTGATTTCTTTTGATGTTGATGGCTTTGAACAAATCAACAGAGAGAACTTTCTGATATCAGATTTAGAACGTGAGATACCACAAGATGAACTTGAAATCAGAAATACAACCAAGTCTGATGATGATTTGTTTAAAGTTGTTGATAACTATTTGTGGTATATTGCAGCTGAAATAGATGATGAATGTGAAAAGGAAATTGAAGGAAAGTCCTATATCGGTGTTGAGTTTACTGATAGGAATTTATCCATTGATATTAAGGTGGATGATATATGGGATAATGGAGAAAGAACATATCTTATGTTGAAAGTTGATAGGATGTTAGGTGAGTTTCTAGGGGATCGATTTGTTGAATTTAGAATTGTTTATGATGAACATGAAGGCATTAAGATTCCAGAAACAGCTGTAACAACTAAGGCTTTTGCCAAAATTCCAGAAAAATTTATGTCGGTTATTAATAATGATTACAGAGTACACAAAAAGGTCTATTCCGAAGATGCTGTTGGAGAAGTAACCCTAGATGGTATTACGGTTAAACAGATAAAAAGAGAAGAAGGATATGTCTATATACCACTATCCTCAGAGCTTATTGAAGGTGATATCTTATCCTTCACTGATAAAGAGACACTTATTACCTATGAACATGTCATTGAAGATATAGAAGATATTGAAGGTGTCTACGTTGTTAATAAAGGCTATGCAATGTTCAAGTTGATAGAAACTAGGTATCAAGAGGTTGACTACCGAATTGTAGAACCTTTTATACCATACGGTGTTAGAATGTATGACCGAATAGCTACTGAGGCAGTAGAAACAGAAGAATATCAAATCATTCATTAGAATATAATTACAGAGGTGAACAATGTCCATAAAAGAGAATTTAGAGCAAATAGAAAAACGAATTGACCAAGCGTGTGCTCGTGTTAATCGATCATCAGATGAAATACTACTGGTTAATGTATCAAAAACCAAACCCAATGAAATAGTCATTGAAGGCTATGAAGCTGGTATGAGGGTTTTTGGTGAAAACAAAGTCCAAGAGATTCGTGATAAATATGAAAGTATTAATTACCCTGACATTAAATGGCATATGATTGGTCATCTACAAAGAAATAAGGTTAAGTATATTGTCGAAAAAGTTGATTACATTCATTCAGTTGATTCTATGAGATTGGCTGAAACAATCCATAAAGAGGCAATGAAGAAAAATGTCATTGTCAACATTCTTATTCAAGTAAATGTGGCAAAAGAAACGTCCAAATTCGGTTTGGAAACAGATCAAGTCATGTCATTGATTAAAGAAATAAGTACTTTATCAGGTGTCAGAATAAAAGGCTTAATGACCATAGCTCCTTTTGTAGACCAAGCTGAGGACAATCGCCCTATATTCAAGGCTCTCAGGCAACTTTCTGTTGACATAAAAGATCAAAACATTGATAATGTAGGTATGGATGTGCTATCAATGGGAATGACCAATGACTTTGAAGTGGCTATTGAAGAAGGTGCAACGATGATTCGCATTGGGACAGCATTATTTGGAGAAAGAAATTATTCGAAGGGGTGAGATTTAATGGCTAAATTTATTGATAAAATGATGGATATGATGAAATTAAATGACTATGACGAAGAGATGGATGAAATTGATGTACGTGAAGACTACATTCAAGAATCAGCTTATCGTCAAAAGGTTAAGGACCAAAACTATGAATCACCAAGACAATTTACAAGTTATTCAGGTGGTAAAGAACCAGTACCTGGCAAGATTGTGAATTTTCAAGCTAATGTTCAAATGGAGGTTGTTGTTATTCAACCTGAAACATATGATGAAGCACAAGATGTGTGTGATCATATCAAGAGTCAAAGACCTGTCATCATTAACCTTGAATCAATGGATAGAACAGTTGCACAACGAATTATGGATTTTGTCAGCGGGGCATGTTATACGCTGAATGGCAATCTTCAACGTGTAACCAACAATATATTTATTATTGCACCTGAGAACATTGATGTTGCAGGGGACTTTAGAGAAGAACTCAAATCAAATGGAATAATCCTTCCTTGGAAGAATGAGGAAAAATAATGCTTTTATTGTTTCTAAGGGCGCTTGATTTATTTTTAATAATACTCATAGCGCTCATTATTATTAATGCCATATTATCATGGTTTCCTGTCAATCGCAGTAGCAAGCCAGTCAAATTGTTAAGAGTATTGATTGACCCTATTTTAACACCTATCAGAAAATTGATTCAAAAATCAATATTTGGTGGTAGCAATATGGCTCTTGATTTCTCACCTTTTATTGCATACCTAATACTGACAACATTACACCGTACATTGGTGTTATATATAGGATCATCATGGCTGAACTTTTAAAACAAGATAAGTTTTTCATCAATCATATGAATGATTTGATGAAAAGAGCAGAAACAACATATGGATCCACATTCTCTGGGTTCCTTAATATGCATGAGCAGTCTATCTTAATGGACTTAATGAAAAATCATTCAGTATCTGTATTGTTTGATGGTGGTTACGAAATGGCTGAGCGTAGGATTGCATCTTTCATTGCCAAAGGTTCATTAGATGATGATACAAACAATAAGGATGGTATAAGTGGTCATAACTATAGTTTCTTACAGATAGCTTTACCTAAGATTGGGATTAAGAGAATGCCTAATCATAGAGATTTTCTAGGTACCCTAATGAACTTAGGTGTTGAAAGAAAACTCATAGGTGATATATTGATTTTTGATTCTTATGCTGTTGTCATATGTCTGAAAGAGATTGCAGATTTTATCATCAATAATCTTGACAGAGTTGGGAACATAGCAGTCCATGTGGAAATAATTGATAAAGATGACCAATGGCGCAACTACAAGCCTAATTTCAAGAGGGTCAAATCAACAGTTGCATCAATTAGACTTGATAGCGTTATCAAAGCCAGTACTAAGCTTACTCGTAGTGCTAGTGACAAGTATATCAAATCAGGTAAGGTTTTTGTCAATGGTAAAGAAGTCACTTCTTCAAGCAAAGAGCTTTGTGAAGATGATGTTATATCTGTAAGAGGTATTGGTAAGTTTATTCTAACCAGTATCGGCAATGTAAGTAAAAAAGGACGTATATATATAGAAGTAGATGTCTACAAGTAATCGATTAAATAAACATTCTTTTAGGATGATAAGGAGGCAATATGGCTAGATTAACACCACTTGACATAGAGTCAAAAACCTTTACGAAATCAGTTGCGGGTTATAGCACTCATGACGTTAAAAACTTTGTAAGAGAAGTACTTGTGAATTACGAGCAAATGTACAAAGAAAACATTGAACTAAGTGATAAGATTAACCTCTTAAATGAAGGTATTCAGTATTATAAAACAATCGAAGATACACTTCAAAACACACTCATACTAGCAGAGAAAACGGCTGAAGAGACCAAAGCAAGTGCTAGAAAACGTGCTGAGCAAATTGAGAAAGAAGCAGAAATCAAAGCTCAGGCGATTATCAATGAAGCCAAAAATGAGGTCTATAGAATTAATAAGAAACGAGAAGAATTAATTAAACAATATGATGCATCTAAGATTCAGGTTAAACATTTCCTAAAAGCTCAACTGGAAATGACTGAAAAAAATGAACTCGAATTACACAGTAATATGAATGCAGTAGATATAGAAGATGAAATAGCATCGATAGAAGAATAGACAATATAGTGATTCGTAAAGCTGTCTGAGTTAACTTAGGCAGTTTTATTGTCGTTAATATGAGACGCATAAAGGAGAGCATGATGACTACAGTACATGTAAGCACACCATTAAAAGAATATGATATTTTGTTTGAACAGAATTTTGATAATTTTGCGACAACCATTAATGGATTAGGCAAAAATTATAGTAAGATTGCCATTATCTCGGATGATAAAGTTGCATCCTATTACAGTGAGGACCTGGTAAAAGCTCTGGAACCGTTGTCAATTGAAGTTTATGAACACCATTTTCCTAATGGAGAAATCAATAAGAACTATAAGACCATAAATGGTTTTTTATGAATTTCTGATTTCTAACCAGTTTGATCGAAAGTCATTGCTCATTGCCCTAGGTGGTGGTGTTGTTGGTGATATGGTTGGATTTGCTGCAGCGACTTATATGCGTGGTGTTGATTTTGTTCAAGTACCTACAAGTTTGTTGGCTCAAGTTGATAGCAGTGTAGGTGGTAAAACAGGTATTGATTTTGATGGTTACAAAAACATTGTAGGGGCTTTCTATCAACCTGAATTTGTCTATATTAATACTTCAACCCTGCAAACTCTATCTAAGCTAGAATTTGCTTCGGGTATGGGTGAAGCCTTAAAACACGGTCTGATAATGGATAAGAGCTACTATGAGTTTATGATTGAGAATGCATCAGACATTCAATCATTGAACCATAATGCATTAACTAAACTTGTAAGCAGGTCATGTGAGATCAAGGCAGAAGTTGTATCAGAAGATGAGAAAGAACATGGCTTAAGAGCCATATTGAACTTTGGTCATACCATAGGTCATGCTGTAGAACGGTTAATGAATTTTGAGTTGGCTCATGGACAGTGTGTAGCCCTTGGTATGGTGGCATCTGTGAACATTGCTAAGAATATTGGTCATATTGATGATGTGGCAGTAGCCAAAGCCATCAAAGGCGTTGAGGCTTATGGATTACCAACATCAATAGAGGGACTTGAGATTGATAGAGTATACAAAGAATTATTTTATGACAAAAAGACCAATCACAGTGTAATTAATATAGTATTGCTTAAGTCCATAGGTGAATGCTATCAGAACAAATCATTATCAGAATCCGAAATAAAGGAAGGGCTTAAGGTTATACTTAAGTAGGTGTCGTTATGGGGTACATTATTAGTCTTATTGCAGTTGTTGTACTGGTTGGTCTTGATCAATGGTCCAAAATTGCAACAATAGAGAATCTAAAGAACAAGCCGGATATCAATGTGATTGAAGGTGTTTTTTGAATTGACATACGTTGAAAATAGAGGGGCATCATTTGGTATGCTTCAAAACAAGGTGGGGTTATTTGTTATATTCACTGCCATTGTTTTGCTTGCAATGCTTATCATATATATTCGGTTGCCAAAAACAAGAAAATATAGACCACTTAAAATAACCATGGTTATGTTGTTTGCAGGCGCAATTGGTAATTTTATTGATAGAGTCAGACTTAACTTTGTTGTTGATATGTTTCACTTCTATTGGTTTGAATTTCCAGTCTTTAACATAGCAGATATATGTGTTGTTGTCTCCTGCGCATTACTAATTGTGTTGATGCTTTTTTTTACTACAAAGAAGAAGATCTAGACTTTAAGAAAATGATGGGTGTGTCTAAGAATGAGGAATAGTATTGAAGTTGAAGACGGTGGGAATAATGTCAGATTAGACAAATACTTGGCAACAATCTATGATAATCAATCAAGGTCTCATCTTCAAAAAATGGATAGATGAGGGTTGTGTATTGGTTGATGGTAAAGTTGTTAAACGTAACTATAAACTAACTTCTGGAGAATTGCTTGAGATAACACCTCCAGAGCTGAAGGAAGTCTCTATTGAACCAACTGAGATGGCCCTTGATATTGTCTATGAGGATCAGGATATACTAATCATCAACAAGCCTGTTGACTTGGTTGTACATCCAGCCCCTGGTCACTACAATGATACTTTAGTCAACGGAATTATGTATCATTGCAAGGATCAGTTATCGGGTATCAATGGTGAACAAAGACCAGGCATTGTCCATAGAATAGACAAAGATACTACAGGTCTACTGGTTGTATGTAAGAATGATCAAGCGCACGTTGATTTGGCTAAACAGTTAAAGGAACATACAATCGACAGGGTATATGAAGCCATTGTTTATAATAATCTGTCTGAAGACGAAGGTTTTGTTGAAGGTCCAATAGGTCGACATCCTGTACAAAGGAAAAAGATGGCTATTAATTATAAGAATGGCAAAGAGGCAAAAACCCACTATAAGGTAATTAGCAGGTTGTCAAAAGGATTTACACATATTGAACTTAAGTTAGAAACAGGTAGAACGCACCAGATTAGAGTTCATATGACAAGCATTGGACACCCTTTACTGGGAGATGCATTATATGGTCCTAAGAATATGCCAATGAACCTTCCAGGTCAAATGTTACATGCCAGAACCCTTGGCTTTGTACATCCTAGAACTAAAGAGTATGTTTCATTTACCGTAGAGCCACCCCAAGCATTTTTGAAGGCCCTCAAATTATTGAAAAATTAGATTAGATTGTTGTTGTAATCAAATATGGAGGCATAATGGAAACTTATATCTTTTACAGATACTTAATAAGTGGTAGCTTGTTCTTTATTTTATTTGGGATGCAATACATTATCCCTATTAAGCCATTTTCTTCTAGACGATGGCTTTTTGCTATTAGTAATATTGCAACAGCACTAGTCAACAATATACTTATGGTTTTTATAGTGATAACACCACTAGCTACTTCTCAGTTTGCTAATAGTAGAGGATGGGGCTTGTTGAATATAGTCCAAATAAATCTTGTTCTAAAAGTTGTCATCGCAATTATTGTTTTAGACATGATAATTTATTTTCAACATCGACTGTTTCACAAAGTTAAGATTCTTGCTAGATTTCATATGGTTCATCATGTAGATCCAAGATTAGATAGCACTTCGGGTATAAGATTCCATCCAGTCGAAATCATACTATCCAATTTTATTAAAGTAAGCGTAACATTAGGACTTGGTATACCAATGATTGCTCTAATTATTTTTGAGTCACTATTGTTAATGACTTCCATCTTCAATCATAGCAATATACGAATCGCTAAGCCTTTTGAGAAAGGTCTTAGACTGTTTCTAATCACGCCAGAATTACATTTGATACATCATTCTGTCGTAAAGGCGGAATCACAGTCTAATTTTGGCTTTAGTGTACCATTTTGGGACAAGCTTTATGGCACATACAAAAGTGAAGCTAAAGAGGACACGGCCCATATAGTCATAGGCATTGATAAAATGCCAGAAGAGAAGTATCAACTTTTTCCTGGTTTGCTACTATTACCATTCAAAAATACCAGATATTGAATAAAATAACATAAATCCTTCAATATGCTACAAGATATTGTGGACAAAAGTCATAAACTATGATAAATTATTATTAGAAATTATTTTGATACTCAAAATAATTTTGAGCAATCTTTTTAAGCTAGTTCTGAGAAACTAATAAGGGGTTGATTATGGTTATGTATGATAATCTCTTATGCCTATAGGGGATATTTTTTTTGCACAAAAAGTTTAAAATATAGATATGTGCAGTAAAAGGAATGGGTGGATATGAAGAGAATATTAGATGAAAAGGCAATTAATAGAGTGATAACTCGTATTGCTCATGAAATCATTGAACACAACAAAGGTATAGATGATGTGGTCATACTCGGTATCAAAACAAGAGGTGTTCCATTGGCTGAACGCATTGCTAAAAAGATAGAAGCTATAGAAGGTCAAGCTGTACCGTTTGATGAGATAGATATTACATTCTATAGAGATGATTTGAAGCAAAAATCACCAAACCCTATTGTTAAAGGAGAAGTAGCTATTGATGTCAATAACAATATAGTTGTCTTGGTTGACGATGTTGTCTATACTGGTAGAACTTGTCGAGCAGCCTTGGATGCAGTCATGGATGTTGGCAGAGCCAGCAAAATCCAGTTCGCAACCTTGATTGACCGTGGTCATAGAGAATTGCCACTAAGAGCTGATTATGTTGGAAAGAATGTGCCTACATCCAAAGAGGAAGTTGTTCATGTTCACCTTTACGAAATTGACCAAGTGGATGAAGTTGTAATCGGAAAAAACTAATAATACTGGGCGCTTAATGCTCTTATTATATGGTCTATAATGACCCAAAAAATCTACCTTAGGGGGTAAATGTTCTATGGAAAACATTAACACGAGTAAAAAGTTGGTACTTGGTTTACAACATGTACTAGCAATGTTTGGAGCTACAGTTTTGGTTCCATTCTTAACAGGTCTTGACCCTGCAATTGCATTATTAGGGGCAGGTGTAGGTACGTTATTATTCCACCTATGCGCTAAGGGTAAAGTACCAGTATTTTTAGGTTCTAGTTTCGCATTTATTGGTGCTATTGCAGGCACTCTAGCTAATGAAGGGCTAGGAGCTGTCAAAGGGGGTATCATCAGTGCAGGTTTGGTGTATATGCTTATTGCTGTCATCATCTATTTCTTAGGTGTTGAATCAGTCAAAGGTTTATTTCCACCAATTGTTACTGGTCCAATCATCATGGTTATTGGATTAAGACTTAGTCCAGTAGCTATTAACATGGCATTCTACGACTTTGATGGTAATTTTAGTGGGACGTCAGCAATCATTGCTTCTATTGTTATCTTAACAATGATTATTGTTTCTATTTTCCTTAAAGGATTCTTCAAACTTGTTCCAATTCTTATATCTATTATTGTGGGATATATTGCTTCTATGTTATTTGGTATTGTAGACTTTACTGCTGTGAATGAGGCTTCAATATTTACATTTACACCAGGTACAAATGCTATGGATAGTCTTTTGACATTGCCTACATTCTCAATGTCAGCGGTCATCGCTATTGCGCCAATTGCCTTTGTTGTATTTATTGAGCATATTGGTGATATAACAACAAACGGTGCTGTCGTTGGTAAGAATTTCTTAGAAGATCCAGGTGTACATAGAACCATACTTGGAGACGGTGTTGCAACAGCTTTTGCAGGTCTTGTTGGTGCACCAGCAAACACAACTTACAGTGAGAATACTGGTGTTTTGGCTGTAACAAAAGTTTATGACCCAGCAATCATTAGAATTGCAGCAATCTTTGCTATTGTAATCTCATTCTCGGGACACTTGACTTCATTGATTAGAACCATTCCACTACCAGTTATGGGTGGTGTTAGTGTCATCTTATTTGGTATGATTGCATCAGTTGGTGTAAGAATTGTTGTAAGTGCGGCACTTGATTTTTCACATAGCCGTAACTTAATCATATCAGCACTTATACTTGTACTAGGTATTGGTGTAAATGCATTCCCAGTTGGTACAAGTGGTGTAACAATTTCAGGTTTAGCAGTTGCAGCAGTAGTAGGTGTAGTACTAAACAAAATTCTACCATCTGAGATATAATAAGTATTTCAAGTATTATAAACTAATTTGAGTTAGCAAAACACTACCAATGAACTTTTATTGGTAGTGTTTTTTTAATTATTCTTCTTTAGACATAGTATATTACAGCTTATAAATCATAGGTATGAAATTGACAACTTATGATATAATAATAAAGTGCGTAAAAATTGACTTACTTTTTTAGGGGGCTTCATTGATTACATGAAGTTATACACTCAAAAATGAGGTGCATATTATGATATTTAATAAAAAACATTTCTTAGATCTGAAATCACTCAGTGCAGCAGAGATTCATTATATTCTCAATTCCGCTCAAAAAATGAAATATTCAATAGGTAGCAGCAGAAGTACAGTGACACCTTACCTTAAAGGTAAAACGGTGGCTATGCTTTTTCACGAAGAGAGTTCAAGAAGTAAACTCTCATATGAATTGGCTGCACAGAATTTGAGCGCCAACGTCATCAACTTTACAACTAGTAAACAATTTGAAAAAGGTGATTCTTTAAAAGAAGTGGGCTCTTATGTTGATCAGATGGGTGCTGACTTCATTGTTGTGCGCCATCCAATTGCTGGTGGTCCACATCATCTTAGTAAATATGTCAAAGCTTCAGTGATTAATGCAGGGGATGGTCGAAATGAGAATCCTAGCCAAGCCTTAATTGACTTACTTACAATTCTAGAAACTAAAAATAGCTTTAAAAACCTTAAAGTAGCAATTGTAGGTGATGTTATGCATAACCGTGTAGCTAAAAGCTCTATATGGGGCTTGATTAAGTTAGGTGCAGAAGTTTCCATAGCTGGACCACCTACACTGATTCCAAGAGATATTGAAAAAACAGGGGCAAAGGTACATTTTTCTGCGACAGAGGCCATTATAGATGCTGATGTTATCCTGAGTTTAAAAGTCCAAAGAGAGCGCCAAGGCCATCTTTTGATTCCTTCTCTTAATGAATACAAGAAGCTCTATAAATTGACCTCACAACGACTCCAGTACGCCAAGAAAGATGTGATTGTTATGCATCCAGGACCTATAAATAGAGGCATAGAGATATCTTCTGAACTTATTGATGGAGATATGAGTATACTAGATAAGCAACAGGTAAATGGTATCGCTGTTCGAATGGCATTATTTAATTTACTTGGAAGAGCAGGGGGGCCACTTGATGTCTAATTATACTTTGATTAAAAAAGGAAGAATATTTACGTCAGATAAGACAATCTATGATATGGATATACTTATTGAGGACAATAAAATTGCTAAAATTGATAACACCATAGTTATAGAAGGCCTAAACTGCGACGTGATTGAAGCTGAAGGCCTATTCGTAATACCTGGTCTTGTAGATATGCATTGTGAGTTGTGTGAACCAGGATATGATTTTAGAGAAAGCTTTGAAAGTGCAGGCTATAGTGCGATTGCGGGTGGATTTACAGCAATCACGTGTAATCCAATGACCAATCCAACGATTGACAACAAAACAGTGGTTGAATATGTTGTGAACAAGGGCATTAATGAGTGTCCAGTAACTGTACACCCTTATGGTGCTTTAACAAAAGGTAATGAAGGTGTTGAAGTCACAGAGATTGGCGAGATGCAATTACGAGGTATTGTTGCTGTATCAGATGGTGATATAGCAATGCAAGATGGACAAACCATCAAAACCGTTTTTCAATATGCATCAATGTTTGATATTCCAATTATTCTACATTGTGAAGATTTCTCCTTGTCAAATGGTAGTGGTGTTAATGATGGCTATGTCTCTACACAGCTTGGAATTGAAGGATGTATGGTTGCAGCTGAAACAAGCATGCTCAGTAAATATATTGCTATTGCTGAGGAGTTAAATGTCAAAATACATATAGCCCATGTATCATCAAAACGTTCTGTAGAGATTATTGCAGATGCTAAACATCGTGGTGTACAAATAACTGCTGAG
>JDSF01000144.1_pt1 | contig 51415 bp, 45 predicted proteins | sample 199441 | NCBI WGS metagenome assembly JDSF01 (sample SAMN02592751, study PRJNA231836) | bioreactor metagenome | isolation source: continuous culture bioreactor denitrification-DNRA | place: Germany: Bremen
GGGATCGTCCGGATGTGGTTTGATTTGTCTTCTGTACGAAAGGCAGTTAAGGTCGCGGGGTTGCGACCCCGCCTGTAAGAAAGTAAGCAAAGAAGAGTGACCGGACTCCTTGCTCATAATTGTATGGCGGTTGTTCGTTTTCAAACTGCCGGTTTTAGAGATAAGTCAGCAAGTAACCTCATAGCGGGACTGCACAAAACCATTTTTCCAACTTTGAGTCTGCAGATGCCTAAGCTTTATATCGATCTCTAACTCACCAAAAAGAGAGCGACCTCGGCCAATCAGAATCGGAATGGTCGTGATTGTTAAGTCATTAACAAGCCCGTTCCTAAGAAATGCCTGAATTGTTTTGCCACCATCCAGGTAAATCTGTCGATAGCCTTTGCCATTCAATTCGGATATCAGTTCCTTAGGTGATCCTTTTGTCATGCTGACTGTTGCTTGGAGCTGTTTTGGTATTTCTGTCAGATTGCGACTGAGAACAATCACGGCCTTATCCCCGTAGGGCCATTTGTCCAGACCGAACTCAAGAACTTTTTCGAATGTGTTCCGTCCCATGACCAGGGCATCAACTGAAGTAAACATTTCACCAAAACCACAGTCTTCTCCTTCCCCCGGGCTTTCGGCATCGTTAAGCCAGTCGATATCACCATCGGGGCGGGAGATATAACCATCAAGGCTGGTTGCGATAAAAACAGATACTCCGGTTTTTGCTGAATTTGTCATAGGTGACTCCTTATAGTTTAACTGCATAAGTTGCGGGGGAAGATCTGCAAAAATGAGTTGCAATGAGATGTAAGTCGATATAGGATCAATTCTACAGCGTAGAAATAAATAGCAGAGGTCTGAATGAGCGTCAAGCAGAAAAAAAGAGGTCGCCCTGATCGAGAGGGTAGCAGGTTAAGTTGTGAAGCCATTGTTACAGGGGCTAAAGAGTTAATGCTGAGGGATAATAAGAAGATCAGTATTCGTGCTCTGGCGAATCATCTTGATATCGATCCGATGGCGATTTATCACTATTTTGCCAATAAGGCAGCATTGCTCGAAGCGATTACGGTTTCGATTATGGAAGATATTTATCAACCGAAGGTCAGTGACAACTGGCGGGAAGAGATATTAGCTCTTTGTTATAGTTACATGACCTTGTTAAATGATCATCCCGGCTTGTTGGAAACAATTTTATCGATGAGTGGTGTTGAGGCACCAGCAGAAGTATTCAGGAGCCGTTTCCGGTTGGCAATGACTGTTTTACAGCTTGATGCCGAACAGGAGGAGACAGCGATTCATTTGCTCGTTGATTATCTGCATGGTTTTGCTCTGGCGTTAAATTGTGTTGCAGATAAGTCTGCACTTAAGTTTTCCGATTTAGAGAGACCATTAAATCTATATTTTCATGCCCTTGAGAAGGAAGGATAAGAAATACATAAGGACTAATTTTTTATTGTAAGTGAATTTCACGATGGCCACGTGGCAGCAGCAATGAAATGAACCCTGCCAGAAGAACAAAAACAGCAGAAAACCAAAGGCACCCAACCAGTCCAGCCAGTTGAAAAACAATTCCCGATAGCAGTGTTCCGACTAAGCGCCCAGAAGCGTTTGCCATGTAATAAAAACCAACGTTCAAAGCGGTTTGATCAACTTCAGTGTAGGCCAGAATCAGGTAAGAATGAACTGATGAGTTAACAGCGAAGATTAATCCGAACAGACCAAGCCCAAAAACAACTGTCAACCAAGGTGATAAGTTGAAAGCAACACCGATGGCGATTAATGTTGTCAGACCAGCTAGAGCAAAGGCCCCCAATGCGGCTGTCCCGCCGCGTGGGGTGCCATCACCCAGAAAAAATTTCAGTAACTTTGGGGCCAGAGCCTGGACGCCACCATAGCCGATAACCCATAGTGCCAGAAATCCTCCAACCTGAGTATGGTCCCAGCCGAGGCTGGCAGAAAGGAAGACCGGTAAACCAACCACGAACCAGATATCACGTGAGCCGAACAGAAACAGGCGAGCGGCAGAAAGAAGATTGATTTCACGACTTTTCGACAAGATGGAACTGAATTTCGTCTTCTTTTTAGCCATACCGATTTCTCGCGGTAACGACAGTAAGGTTGCTGCTAGAATTAGAGCCAGACCGGTTGCCATCAACCAGAGAGAATGACGGAAACCGACTGCTGTTAGCAGGAGTCCACCGAGAAAAAAACCAACCCCTTTGAGAGCATTTTTTGATCCGGTCAATATTGCGACCCACTTGAACAGGGCGCTGTCGGCATTTTCTGGAAGCAGGACCTTGATCGCGCTTTTACTGCTCATTTTAGTCAGATCTTTAGCTATTCCAGATAACGCTTGCAAGCCCATAACGTAGCAAACCGATAAAAGAGCTGGCCATTCAGGATTCAAAAATCCGAGAGCTCCGAGGGCGAAGACCTGAAGTGTTAAGCCCGCGAACAGGGTGACTTTCAAACCAAGATGTGATCCGATCCAACCACCAATTAAATTTGTGATGACACCGAAGAATTCATAGAGCAAAAACAGAAAGGCGATTTGTACGGCACTGTAGCCGAGGTCGTGGAAATGGAGCAGGACTAACATGCGTAGAGCGCCATCGGTGAGGGTGAAACCCCAGTAGGCGGTGGTGACGAGGGTGTAGTTCTTTATGTTGGTCATGTTTGAACCTTCAAAGCGTTACAATCTTAAGGTCGCGGGGTTGCGCCCCCGCACGTCACCTTACTTTCTTACCGCGCTGTAAGAAAGTAAGCAAAGAAGAGCGCCCGACTCCTTGCCTGCCGCTGGCAGGTTCCCTTCACTCCAGTGCGTATTGCAGCTCGGAAAAAACTCGACTGACGTCTCAGACAGTTTTCCTCGAATTCCTGCAATACTCTATTTCGCTCCGGCGGCGTCACACGGGAGGGTATGAAGAGTCTCTTAAATTCATCCATTGCCTGTTTTAACTGCGAGATGCTGGCAAAAGAATGTTAACATTCGTAACTCTCTACCGGCTGTTCGCCCATGTGAGAAACTTGTTTTGAGTTGGGCGTTTACCACCGAAATAACAATCAACCAGTGCAGATTACCCCCCGTGCTGAGACTTCTCAAATTAGCAGCGACGAAAAGAGGAATTTGCTCGAACTTGCATTGCAAATGATTCAACGCAAGCACCGCCCTAAGAGACAGAAAATTAAAAAGTCTTTTTGCTTCCTTTTTTGACGCTGGAAAAAGGAAGGCGTCTGGCGGGACGCGACCCGCCGGTCTTGATCCCTGTTCTGATGATTATTCAAAAAGGGTGAACACATAGATTCGCCCCTACGGTCGATCAAAGGGAATTTGACACCTTTTTACACAGTTCCATCATCCGATTGGCATACCCCATCTCATTGTCATACCAGATGAAGACCTTCAGTTGCGTCCCATTAACCACCATGGTACTTGGCGCATCAACAATAGCTGACCGCGGATCGCTTTTGAAATCAACAGAAACCAGCGGACGCTCTTCAATCCCCAGAATCCCGTCCAGATATGTATCCGCTGCTTCATGGAAGAGTTGATTCACCTCTTCAGCAGTTACTTCACGCTTCATCTCAAAAACAGCATCTGTTATCGACCCAGTCAGCAAGGGAACGCGGACCGCATGGCCATTCAGTTTCCCTTTCAGCTCCGGATAAATCAAGGTGATCGCAGTCGCACTTCCCGTTGTTGTCGGAATCAGTGACATGCTGGCCGCTCGTGCCCGCCGCAGATCTTTATGCGGGGCGTCGATAACGACCTGGGTGTTGGTCGCGTCGTGGATTGTGGTAATCACACCGTGATCAATGCCGATTTTTTCGTGAAGAACCTTGACCACTGGAGCCAGACAATTGGTTGTACAACTGGCGGCTGTTAACAGCTTGTGCTCATCTGGGTTATATAGGTGGTCATTCACGCCCATGACGATATTGAGTGCACCCTCTTTAACCGGAGCCGCAACGATGACTTTTTTAACTCCGCGATCATAATAAGGCTGCAGAAGCTCGGTGGTGCGAAACTTTCCTGATGATTCAATAACGATATCAACGCCTAGTTTATCCCATGGAACATCGCCTGGAGCTTGGTGTTCAGTGTAGCTGATTTTCTTGCCTTCAACTGTCAGCGATGTCTCATCCTGTTCGATCTGCTTGTCCCAGCGACCATGAACAGAGTCGAATTCAAGCAGATGGGCGGCACATTCAACACCACCTTTGACTTCATTGATATGGACAATTTCAAATTCTGGCCAATCCCAGGCAGCTCTCAAGGCCAAACGACCCATGCGGCCGAACCCGTTGATTCCGACTTTGATACTCATTGTTTTAATGCTCCAGTATTTGTTGCAGGTTATTGTTCTTTTAATAATTCTAGAAAGTAAAAGGCATCATCTCCGCGTAGATTTTCAGCGAGACCGATGAGGCCATCGGTCAGATATCGTGCGTGAATCCCTTGAGAACGCAGATAAGTCATGGCAATGATAGCCCGATCTTTGTGCGGACATGCGGTGACAATAATTTTATCTTTCGGTAGCTCATTCAATCGAGCAGGGAGCTCGTTCAATGGGATTTTTAGACCGAAGTTCGGTCCCCAAGCTTGCTGTTCCTCTTTAAAGCGGATATCGATAAGAACTGCTTTGCCATCTTCAAGCATATCGAGCAATGTTTTGCTGTTGGTTTTCATTTCAATGCGAGAATCATAGTTGTAGCTTTTAATATAGTCTTCAAGAACTTTATCGTTAGCATAAGACATATTGCTGAGCATTAAAACGGTCAGCAAAGCAAAGGTAAATGATTTCATCAATAGTTTCCTTTGAATATTTACAGTGTCGAATAAATCAGCCAGAGACCGCCCGCCATCACCAATAAACCACAGATCCGTTTAACCCAGAGGGTTCCTTGTGAGCGTTCGTTCCAGTTGAGATAATGCTGCACCTTTTCAGTGAATGTTCCGGCCATGACGATAACCGCACAATGACCAAATCCGTAGGCCAGAAGGAGTGATGAGGCGTAGAGCAGATTGTTATTCGCTTCAGTAAAAGCGACACTGAGGACTGGCCCCATAAAGGCAAAGGTGCAGGGACCAAGGGCTATACCGAAAATAAGGCCGATGACGAGTGCTGCAATCAGACCTTTCCGCTTCATATTGACTTGAGTTGGTCCAGACCAGGGCATTGGGATGACACCCCAGAGATGGAGTCCAAAAACGAAGAAAACTCCGGCGACGAACCAGTTTCCCCATGCGCCCAAGTCACCAAGCATACGACCGGCTAATGCCGTTAAAAACCGATCAGGGCAATGGACACCAGGATGCCAACAGCAAAGAGGTTGGAGATAAAAAACGCCCGTTTGGTACTGATGCGTCCTTGGCCGTCGATAAGGCCGACGATCAAGGGAATGCTGGCCAGGTGGCAAGGGGAGAGCAGGATACTCGCGATGCCCCAGCCAGCAGCTGCAGTCAGAGCGATGACAGGCGAACTTTCAACGCCCTGACTCAGGCTGCTCAGCAGTTGTGCAAGCACTAGTCAGTCTCTCCGAAGTCATAGCCCAATTCTTTCCACTTGGTGAGGATTTCAGTACGACTGTAGAAACCGATGTGACGGAACAGTTCAGAGCCATCAGGGGCGTAAAATATTTGAGTCGGTATCATCCTGACACCATACTTTGCCGCTTCTTTGCTATCTTCCCAAACATCAATAAACTGAACGTCCATTTTTCCTTCGAAGTCTTTTGTCAACTTCTTCAGCATCGGAGCCATTTCAATGCATGGGACACATTTATCGGCACCGAGGTCGATCATCTTCGGTAGATTTTCGGCCCAGCCACTGGTCGACAAAAGTAGGATGAAAATAAGTATCATCATCAGATTTTTCATAAGATCATCCGATCAGTTTTTCGATGTCGGCGGGATTGGTACTTTTCCTGCGCTCAGGACTTTACCATCAATAGCCAGTGCGGGAGTGGACATGACACCGAAGCCCATGATTTCATTTAGATCTTTGATCTTGACCAGTTCGTAGTCGAGACCGAGGTTGTCAGCAGCTTCTTTGGCGTTGGCAGCGAGTTTTTCACATTTAGCACAGCCTGTGCCGAGAATTTGGATTTTTTTCATGGTTAGCTCCTTTGTTGTTTCGTTATTTGTATTGTATCAATCAATTTGTAAATTCAATTTCAAGGTCGCGGGGGTGCGCCCCCGCACGTCACCTTACTTTCTTACCGCGCTGTAAGAAAGTAAGCAAAGAAGAGCGCCCGACTCCTTGCCTGCCGCTGGCAGGTTCCCTTCACTTCATTGCGCATTGCAGCTCGGAAAAAAACTCGACTGACGTCTCAGACAGTTTTCCTCGAATTCCTGCAATACGCCATTACGCTCCGGCAGCGTCACACGGGAGGGAGTCAAGGTCCCCTTTAACTGTACGATGCTGGCAAGAGAGTGTTAAGTCTCGCAATTCTCTACCGGCTGTTCGCCCATGTGAGAAACTTGTTTCGAGTTGGGCGTTTACCACAGCAAGCACGGTTATTACAATTGGCAGTCCCCTTGTGCTGAGGCCTTAAAAATTAGCAGCAGCGAAAAGAGGTAGCCTTTCGAACTTGAGCTAAAATGCTTCAACGCAAGCCCGTCCCACGAGACAGAAAATAAAAAAGAGTCTTTTTGCTTCCTTTTTTGACGCTGAAAAAAGGAAGGCGTCTGGCGGGACGCGACCCGCCGGTCTTGATCTTCTCTCTCTCTCAAAATCTATTAAAAAAATGCCCCATAAATCAACCCACTAATCGTCGCCATAACAACCACCAGCAGAACAAAAACCGAAGTCTTCTTCGTCCCCATAACACTACGAATAACCAGCATATTCGGTAATGACAGTGCAGGTCCAGCCAACAGCAATGCTAACGCTGGCCCTTTACCCATCCCTGCCCCGAGCAAACCTTGCAATATTGGCACTTCAGTTAGTGTCGCAAAATACATAAAGGCACCAAAGATCGAGGCAAATAAATTAGCAAAGAGAGAGTTGCCTCCGACCAGTGAAGTGACCCATTCAGACGGAATCAAGCCCTCTTGACCGGGGCGGCCGAGCAGGACACCAGCGATGAGGACACCGATCAACAGCAGGGGGAGGATTTTCTTGGCAAAGTCCCAACTTTCATCGAACCATTGCCCCATCTCTTCATCACGGGTACTTTTCAGGTTACTTAAAACCGACAGACCGATAACCCCAAAGGTAAATGCTAACTCAGGATGTTGTGGTTGGATGAATGCCATTAACATAGCAGGGAGAGCGGCCAAAATAATTCTGATAAAACCAAGTTTGAACCAGGTTGCCAACATCAACGCCAGGGCGACAGAGAAGCCGCTGGTGATCCACCATTTTGAAATGTAAATGGCGTGCCATAGACCACTCTGTTCAGTCGTTTTTCCCCAGTTGGCAAAGACCAGAATACCGACCATCGAGGCAAAATAGAGAGCTGTCTGCCATAGTGCCCGCTCTTCCTCGTCTCCTGCCATAAAGGGAGCTGCCGCTGCTTTTTCAGCTTCCTCTTTGCGGAAGAAAAAGTGCATCAACAGGCCGATGACAACGGCGAAAGTAACAGCACCAACGGCTCGGGCAATACCCATTTCTGGGCCAAGAATTCTGGCTGTTAGAACAATGGCTAAAATATTGATGGCCGGACCGGAGTAAAGAAAAGCACAGGCTGGGCCTAGACCAGCACCCATGCGATAAATACCCGCAAACAGCGGTAAAATGGTGCAGGAGCAGACAGCTAAAATAGTCCCTGACACAGAAGCAACACCATAGGCGATCAGTTTTTTAGCATTCGGTCCCAGATATTTCATCACTGCTGCCTGACTGACAAATACGGCGACGGCACCGGCGATAAAAAAGGCTGGAACCAGGCAGAGCAGGACATGCTCACGGGCATACCATTTTGCCAAGTGTAGGGCTTCAAGCACCGCTCCCTGGACTCGTGGAAGCTCGACAGGCATGAAAAAGATGGCAGTGAATACCACTAAAATCCAGAAGAGGGGTTTCCATTCGTTTTTGATGTTCATTATCGATCCTACTTAACCAAATGGCCAATAAATTGGGTAAAGGGTTATGCCTGATTCAGAAGGGCTGATTGTTCTTTGACCTGAGTTTCGATGACCGATTCGATGCAGCCGAAGAAGCTGAGAATGCAGGGAACACGTAGCCGATAGAAAACCAGGTTGCCACGTTTATCATCAATGACAATCCCAGCCTGCTTCAGGACAGATAGATGCTTGGAGACGGTCGAAACGTCGGCGCCGATCATCTCGGTCAGGTCGCAGACGCAGCGTTCCGTTTTTTCAAGCTCTTCGACAATAAACAGGCGGGTCGGGTGAGCGAGTGCTTTAAGAACTTTTGCCCGGGCGTCAAGATGATGTTTGCGTTGTTGATACATGGTGTCTCCATTTCTATTTGGCAATATAGCCAAATAGCCAAATAGCTGTCAATCGGAAAAATCATCCCTTTGTTGGTAAGGCGAAGAGGTGTATATATATTTATCTGAGATTTATAGATTTTATCGACTATAGGAGCTTATGGTGCGTAAGCAAAACAACATGGAAAATTTCAGCCGCGATATTAATTACAGCATTTCCATTGGCGAGAATGAAGCTATCGTTCTGATTGGGACGATGAAAGACCGCTTTCATGATATTGAAATCGAGGTTGTTGTCGATGCGGATTCGCTCAAAATTCTTAATAATCGAGTGCAGTTTCGCAAATCTCCCAGTCCTTATTGCGATAGAGCTGAAAAGCAGTTGCAGTCGCTGAATGGTGTTGTTATCGGTAGGGGGTTGTCCCGTCAGATCATGCTTGCAACCGGTGGCGGTGAAGGTTGCAGTAACCTGCGGACTCTGTTGACCGGTCTGTTGCCGTTAGCTCTGAATGTTAAGGCTGCTGAAGGGTTCGAAGAGGATGAAGAAATGCTTGCGGCAATCCGGCTGAAATTGACTGGCAGCTGTGTTGGTTACCCAGTTGGAGAAGATTGAAGTGTTGGCTGAAGTCATTTGATTCTTTTTGACCACCATTCTTTTTTAACATTCAAAGGTAGAAAATATGAAAATAAACGGATCTTCGTTGCCAGTCTGCTGACTTTGGTCGGACTGTGCAGGAGCACCATTGACCAACCTGGGCGTTGCCAATGGTCAATTGACTTCTTGCCCAACCTCACCCAATTGTGTCAATGGTCAGGCTATCGCTGACGATGAAGGGCACTTTATCTCTCCCGTCGTTTACGCAGTTGCAAGGCAGAAGGTCTTTGCAACTTTGATTCAGGTCATCAAATCATTGGAGTGCACGAACATCATGACTACTAAAGACAGTTACCTGCGTATTGAATTCAGTTCTGCAGTCATCGGTTTGTTGATGATGTGGAATTTTATTATCTGGAAGAGCCTCTGATTCATGTGCGTTCTGCCTCACGTTTAGGTAAAAGTGTTTTTGTGTTAACCGTAAGTGGATTGAGCGTATTGGGGCGCATCTTGCACAAAAGCTTAAATGCTGCTGGGGAGGTTTTCTTACAGCGTCTTCTCAAAATGAACCTTTTATAGATAATATTCTTATTCTTTATAAAATTGTATATGTAGTTGTTCTTCTCTTTCCTTTCGATTTTATTATTAGCTGTCCTGACCTTCTTGTTACTCAAGACATGACCGTATAAAAAATTATTGACACCAATAGAAAAATATACGATTGTCTGTGTACAGATTTTGATAATGCCTTGCACCTGTTGGCAGTTTAACGCGGAGGTTTGACCATGAATTATGTATGCAGACAATGTGGAAGCAGTTATCCCCCCGTCGCAGAGAGGTTCAAATGTGATTGCGGTAGTGCACTATCATTGGACTATGAGGGATGTTTGAATCGGTCTGATATCAAGACTGATGATTTCTCCATGTGGCGTTACTGCGCTGCTTTTCCCATGGAGAGAGACGATATTAAGATCTCTTTTGGTGAGGGGCTGACTCCGTTAGCTGAGGTTGAATATAGAAATATAAAAATGCAGGTAAAGCAGGACCACCTGATGCCGACCGGTTCATTTAAAGATCGGGGCGTTGCTATGGTGACGAACTTTATGAACAATCTCGGAGTTCGCAAGTTTTCGGAAGATTCAAGTGGTAATGGTGGTTCCTCTTTCGCTGGATATTGTGCTCTGGCCGGAATCGATTGTCGGGTTTTTGTTCCGGCCAATACCTCATTGGGGAAGGTCGTCCAAACCAGCCTGTACGGTGCCGATTTGATTCGGGTCGAAGGATCCCGTCAGGATGTCGCTGACCGAGCCATGACCGGCAGTGACGGATATGTTTATGTCGGCCATAACTGGCACCCGTTTTTTATTCAGGGTATCAAATCACTCGCTTATGAACTTTGGGAGCAGGGAGGATTCCGTGCTCCGGATAATGTTGTCTGTGTGGCTGGAAACGGGAGTATGGTTGCCGGTTTGAGTTTGGGATTCAATGAACTGAAAAAATCAGGCGAAATCGTTACCATCCCGAAACTGTTTGCAGTTCAGGCTGATCAGTGTAATCCATTGTATCGGGATTTTGTCGGTGAGTCGGTTGACTTTGAACCCAAACCAACCATCGCCGAAGGAATTTCGATTTACAGATCAACACATCATGATGAAGTTGTCGGTGCCGTGAAGGCGAGTGATGGCCAGATTCTCAGTGTCAGTGATGCCGAAATTGCTGCTGCTCTATTTTATGTCGGTAAAAAAGGGTTTTACGTTGAACCGACCTCAGCGACTGCTTTTGCAGGTCTCGACAAGTTGATTGAAAACAAGCTGATTTTAGCGCACGAGAGGACGGTTGTCATTATTTCTGGCAATGGTCTCAAGGCGACTGATAAAATTGGCAATTTGCTTTAGTGTCTTGTCTCTCATTATTGATGGCTATAACGACATCAAAGTGTTTGGACATTACACAGGTAATGCGACACTAGGAGGCCGCGATGAAAATTGTTACAACTGATAGTGCTTTGAAAGCTTCCGGGCACTATTCGCAGGCTGTGGTCCATAACGATATGGTTTACCTTTCCGGTCAGTTGGCGTTTAATCCAGAGACAGGAGCAAAAGAGGTCGATTGTGTGGCTGATGAGGCCGCACGGGTGCTCAGCAATATTGCCTCGATTCTTGAAGAAGCTGGCAGTTCAAAGAACAAGGTTCTTAAGGTCACTGTTTATCTCTCAGACATTCAGCTTTGGGATGACGTTGATCGCGTCTATAGTGAGTTTTTTGCTGATCATCGGCCAGCGCGGGTAATGGTCCCCTGCCATGATTTGCATTTCGGATTTCACGTTGAAATCGATGCGATTGCCTATATCTAATAGCAGATCAGGTTAAGAAGGAATGGATTTTATTGTGAAAATTTCAAAAAAAATGCAGCCCTATGTTGCTTTGGCAGACATGATTTCTGCCTCATTCGGTAACAAGTGTGAAGTTGTTCTTCATGATCTGTCGACTCCAGAAAGTTCTGTTGTCTATGTTGCCAATGGCCTGGTGACTAACAGGGAGCTGGGGCAATCATTCGATCATCTGGTTAAAGACGTCCTGTTATCCAAAAAATTCAGCAACGACTATAATGCCAATTACATGTTCAAGACCAAAGATGGAAGGCAGATTAAATCATCAACATCGCTGATACGGGATGAGCATGAAGAGGTGATTGGGGCCTTTTGCATAAATATTGAAGTTGATGACATGGGCAGGATGAAGGAATTTCTAGATTCCTTCTTTAGCGACGATGACCCGCGAGAGGCTGATAAAACAGCGCTCAGCCAGCGACAATCGATAATGTTATGGAAATTATCGATGATCTGATCGTTAAAACCATAGGTGCGCGTAATATCTCAGCTCAGACGAGAAGGGAAAATGTAGAGCTGGTCAGATTCATGTCCGAGAAAGGAATCTTTCTGGCTAAGGGGTCGGTTGATAAGGTCGCAGAAAAACTTGGGGTCTCCCCTGTGACCGTTTATTCCTATCTGGATGAAGTAAAGAAAAATAAGGGCAACTGATCAGGTAAAGGGCTACGTGAAGTGGCTACGAGTCAGCAGCTACTTGATCCTTTCCAGAGGCCTCTCTCCATCAACCATTCATTAACCAGACCAGACGCGCAGCCCATTCCTGAATCGACAGACAGGGCGGAGACAGGGCAGTTGGTGGCACAGGCTCCGCATTCCATGCAGGCATCGATATCAATGATGTAGGCTCGCTTATTCTCCAGTACAAATACCGTATGAGGACAAACTTCAATACAGCGGCCACAGCCGATACAGAGTTCTCTGTCATACTTTAAGCTGACTACATTTTTCAGATAGCTAAATCTTTTCATCCAAACAGTTCCCATCTTTAAAGGTTAAAGTGATGTCAAGATTGTCCAGGCCCACAGCAAACTTCCTGAAAGGAACCCCGCCGCACTAGCCGGAAGGGCAATTCGAAGCTCTTTACGAACACCTGAGAGTGAAGTGAATGGAGTGCTCCCAGTGAAACCGAAAGCGCACCAGGCGCTGATTGACGTGAAAACTAACAGACTACCAAGAATCTCGGGTGCTCTTAACTCATGGCCGGCATACAGGTACCAGGTTACACTCCAGAGTAATCCTAGTTGAACACCTTTTAGGGCAAAGCTTTTGCCCGGAATCAAAGGCAAAAGAAGGGGGGCCAAAACAGTACCGGTCAGTACTGCACCTAGATAGGCCAGGCTAGCAGAGATCCCTGTATTTAAATTATTAATTCCCCAGCCACATAGGAATAGAAGAACCAGAATCGGGAGAGTGGCTTGCATTTTCTGAACTGCATCGACGGGAATTAAGATAGCTCGTTCTCGCAGGGAGAAAGAGAGTTCCTTCATGCGTGCTGTTGTCTTCAATCCTGAATCGAGATATTCAGGCAGGTCTTCTGCTCGAAGTGTTGCGTAATGAATGATGAATCCGGTGTTTTTGGTGACAACATGCGCTGCGATACCCGGAGCACCTAATATAGGAAGAATCAACCTCTTGTGTTGAACAACCTGACTCAAGCCACTTTGCTGAATCCTATGGATCAGTTCCTTTGTACCGAAAGTTCCCTTCCCTGCCGCACACCAGACATTGATCCCGTAAGTTTCCAGAACCAGAAGCCAAACATTGTGATTTTTAAGGTTGCTCCGGACAATATCGTAACTCATTTTGTAGTTGGCAGTGACAATGACAGGGCTGTCTTCATCTGGACGACCGACCGCATAGAGGCCGGGAGGGACGATAAATCTTGAACGTCCGATTCCCCAACGTACTTTCCAGCTGCCGAGATGATCTGCCAGCGTCATGTCGGTGGATATTTGCGCGACATGTCCTATGGGAGTATTGAGCCAGATTTTAAAACCAGGCACAGCTGCGCTGATTGTCCCGCCACCGGCGGAAACAGGAGGACCTCAGCAGGGAGGTTTTTCTATCTCTTCAACTGTTTTGCTCATAGTGGTCTCTTTCGCGATCAAAGGGAGTAGCGTGTGAATCTTATCACATAGTTTTTTACTCAACAATTTCTTTAAGGCCTTGGGTCATGACATCTCTATTCACACCATTTTGATAATCAATGCTAATTTCTTGACAAATTAATGTTGGTTTTGTAGACAGTACTCACATTGAAAATGTGAAATTGTAAAAAATATACCATCTCAGATGCTCTAACGAGCTTAATAGGGAACCCCGTGAAAATCGGGGACGGGCCCGCCGCTGTAACCGGGGACGAAAACCACACAATAAGTCACTGCCAATTAATTGGTGGGAAGACGTGGTGATTAGGTTGATCCGGAAGTCAGAAGACCTGTCTGAAATGTTAGCTATGCGTAAACTCTCGGCAAGAGTGCGTATAAAATGTCTTGTGGATAGAAAAGGGATATCCCAGGTCGATTTTATTTCGGTCTGGGATTTTTGTGCCCGGATCTAGAAGCAGGAGTGTTGAAAATGTTGTTTGTCAGGAATTTCTTGTTGGTTGCTTTTGGGGTATTGATTACGTCAGGGGTGCATGCTGCAATGGATGTGCGGCAGTTGGAACCGATTGTGGTCACTGCCGATCGTTATCTGGTCAAGGAAAAGGATACGGCTCGATTTATCTCGGTAGTCAGAGCCGAAGAGTTGGAAGAGTCTGGTGGTAATAACCTGATCGATGCCCTTAAGAGAACAGCAAGTTTATCCTACAAGTCGCTGGCTCCGCTGGGTGTCAGTCGTATGGGGATGAAGAGTGAAGTCAGCATCCGTGGACTTGAGGATGGAGAACTGGTGCTGATCAATGGAGTTCCGATTCAAAGCGCCTCGGGGGGCAGTTACGACCTTAATTCCATCAGTCTCGATCAGGTTGAGCGGGTTGAGGTTCTGACTGGTGCTGCATCGACATTGTATGGTGCCGACGCTATGACCGGGGTCATAAATATCATGACCAAAAAGAACAGTGAAGGGTACTCACCCTATGGCAGTGTTGAGCTGGGTGAGAATGGCTTCCGCAACTACAGTGCTGGTGTGAACGGCGAAAAGATTAATCTCGGTGTGCGTTATCAGACTCTCGACGAGGTCAAAACCATCTATCGCAAACTGAGCGGAAGAAGCCTTTACAGCTATGATATGGAGGACACCAAGCAATATTCCTTTAATCTCAATCTTAATCCTTTTGACAACCTCTATGTTGACTATCTCTTCAGTCGGGTTGAAACTGGCTTTATCAAACGCTATGAAAGCTCAAGTAAGACACCGGTCTTTTACGATCAGGATCAGGACAAACACTTTACTGATGTTCGCTATGAAAAGGGGTCATTGAAGCTCAAAGCATTTTACTCTTTTGATGTCCTGACCAAACTTCAAACATCTCCTGCCAAACCGGAAGAAAAGCGTCGAACTTACAATTACGGTATCAGTAGCGATTATCAGTTCAACGCATTGGGTTTTGAACAGAACGCTGGCATCGACCTGGTTCGGCGTGTTTCCGATTATGACTATTCCTATGGTCATCACTATCGTGATGACAGTGCCCTGTTCTGGCAGCTAAAGCGCAAGCTGACCGATGGCTGGGAATTGACCGTTGGTGCCCGTGAGCAGCTGATTGATGGTAAGGATGGAGCTAAAAATTACAGCCGGTTTCTACCCAGTGCAGCACTGTCATATAACCTGACCAATGATTTTAAATTATTTGCCAACGCCGGCAAAGCGTTCCGAGCTCCAAGCTTTAATGATCTTTACTACGAATCTGATACCCGAGTCGGGAATCCTGATCTGAACCCTGAAGAAGGTTGGACCTATGAATTGGGGGCGAAGTTTGATAACGATATGATGCGCCTGCGGCTGGCCATGTTCTTGATGGAGTACAAAGAAAAGATCATTTCATATGAGCGTTCTGACGAGATCAATAGCTATTACAATGCCGGTGATTATGAAAATTCAGGGGTTGAGTGGGACCTTTCGTTAACACCCTTTATCTCTGCGGATAGCCTTCTGGAAAATGTCGTCCTCTCTGTGCGTGGTTATTGGTCTGATCCGTTGGCTGATGATGAGAATGGTGTTGAAGTCCAGATTGGTCCTCAGTTGCAGATGGCCTTTGGGGTTGGCTATCTCACTGACGCATTCACCTTCAACGCCGACCTGATCAATCAGAAACAACGAGAAGATAATCTGGATGATCTGTTGACAGTGAATCTCTTTTCCAAGGTAAAGCTCCTTAAAGGATATGTCACTTTTGCAGTCGACAACCTGTTTGATGAAGAGACTATTACTGGCGGAAGTTCCAGTTCTGAATATTACGGTTTGGGCCGCATGGCCAAGGTTGGCTATCAAGTCAAATTCTAGCGGTTGTCCCGTTTTTATTGTATAATTTAAAGCCGTACCCTGGACCTGTGATAGTCTCGGTACGGCTTTTTTTATGGAAGCAAGTTAGTGTTGAATGTGCTTTTAATGAAAGGGTGGTGCTGTGTCGATGGAACGGAATAACCTTATTTTTTCGCGTGCGATGAAATGTCCATCAGTAAGGATTGGTGGCACACTGTATCAGTGTATTGTTCTAGCAGGTCTTCTTCTCTTGACCGGTCTGACAGCCTGTACTGGAACGGCCCCGACCCATCTGGGCGTGGCGAATGGGCAACTCGCTCCTTGTCCAACATCCCCTAACTGTGTGAGTAGTCAGGCTTCTAATGATGACGAAAGACACTTTATTGATGCCATTTCTTATCGCGGAGCGAAAGAGGATATCTATAACGCGCTGGTACGGGAAATCCAATCGCAGCAACGGACAAAGATAATGGCACACACAGACAATTATCTCCGTGCGGAATTCAGCTCTGCAGTGTTTGGTTTTGTCGACGATGTGGAATTTTACTTTCCGCAAGAACCTATGATTCATGTTCGCTCGGCTTCACGAAAAGGGAAAAGTGATTTTGGAGTCAATCGAAAGAGGATTGAACTTCTCAGGGACAATCTCGCGCCAGACCAGAAATGATGACTCTGCATGAAAAGGAGCACAGGGACGTGAAAAAATCGTTAGGACCCAAAGCCTATCTATTCTCTCTGCCGACGATTGTTGTCGGTAGTTATGATCAAAATGACCGGCCCAATATTATGACCGCTTCGTGGATCGGAGTTGTCAATTCTGATCCGGTCATGATTTCGGTGTCTTTGCGTAAAGCAACTTATAGTTATGACAGCCTATTGAAACAGAAGGCCTTTACGCTTTCAATCCCATCAAAAAATCATATTGCCGAGATGGATTATGTAGGAACCCTGTCTGGCCGACAGCGCGATAAATTTTCCGATACAGGATTGACACCGATTAAAAGCAAGTTGGTCCATGCTCCCTACATCGATGAGTTTCCAGTCGTGCTGGAATGTCGTCTGGTTAAGTCCGATGATCTTGGTTTGCATACCATGTTTGTTGCTGAGGTTCTTGACGTCAAGATCGATCAGGATTACTTGAAAGAAAATGGTATGCCAGATGTTGCCAAACTGGCTCCTGTCTCTTTCGGATATGGAGACCGGGAATATTATGAACTGGGTGATTACGCAGGGTCTGCTAATCGTTTGTGGCAAGTCGGTTCTCTGAATACCAGACTGAACGCAACGGAGCAGGAACTGCTTAAGCGGGTCAATGATTATTTCACAAAAGTGGATGGCGCTGAACCGCTGGAAGAATTGGAAGGGTTCTTTGATTGGGACAACATTCAGATGATCGATCAGGAAAGCGTAATCAATAATCGTCAAGATTACGCCCGTTGGTATGACAATGTTAACGAACGTTTTTTTGATCGTAAACACATTCTTGAAAAAATCTCTTTCGAAACCCTTTCAGATAATAACTATTGCGCAGAAGTCCATTTTTATTACAGAGCCCGAAGTCGAGATGCCATGCAAGCTGTCAGCCAATTAATGCAGGTCCGTGGTGTTGTTGAAGTGACTTTTATGCGAGATTTAACCTCTGGCGTGTTTAAAATAACTCGTTACAACGCGAAGGTGAGTTAATTTAGTCCAGTTTTGGCTGATCTTTACTAATACGTCAACGTTTCCCTTGGTGTCGGGCCTCAGCACTTCTCCCTTTCGGTCAAAAGTGCTATGCTTCGCTCTCTTTCTCGCCGCTTTAAACTTACCGTTGCAGGACATAACCATGCTCAACGATCTTTATTTTGCCATCCAGACAACTTTTCCTATCTTTTGTATTATTGCTCTTGGAGTTCTGTTTAAACGGCTTGGTTGGATCACTGACGAATTTGCCAAGCTCGGTTCGCGACTGGTTTTTAATGTCAGCTTACCTTGTCTGTTGTTCGTAAAGATCGTTAAGACTGATTTTCGACATGGGTTGCCTGTCGATCTGGTGCTCTATGCGCTGGTGGCTACAGTGGTTATCTTTTTTCTGCTCGATCGCTTTGCTGCTCCTCTTCTTCCGGTGCGATATGACCGTGGAGCTTTTGTTCAGGGGACTTTTCGTAGCAATATGGGAATTATTGGACTGGCCTATTGTCTCAGCGCTTTCGGTGAAGGAGTTGTTGCTCAGGCTTCAATCTACCTGGCGGTGATGACGATCCTGTTTAATATCCTCTCCGTGATTACTTTAAGTCGCCATCAGGAAACGACAGGAGAGAGGGATATTGCCCGTGTCCTGATGAATATCCTCAAAAACCCGCTTATTGCCACCATCTGTGGAGCAATCCTGATATCGATCAGTCAAATCCCGGTCCCTGAAATTCTTATGCAGACCGGCGGTTATTTTGCTCGTATGGCCCTGCCTCTGGCCTTGCTCTGTGCCGGAGCTTCAATCCGTATGCAGGATTTTCAGGCGTCACGATCCTTGTACTGGGCAGTATCCGGAAAGTTACTGCTTGTGCCTTTGCTGATTACCTTTGGAGGTGTTGCCTCAGGTTTACGTGGAGATTCTCTCGGAGTTCTGTTCCTGATGTCCGCTGCTCCAACTGCTGCAGCCAGTTATCCGATGGCCCGGGCTATGGGAACCAATCACCATCTGGCGGCAGCCATCATTGCTGCAACCTCTCTGGGGTCCCTGTTCTCGACGGCATTGGGACTTTTTCTGTTACGTGTCGGGAATTTAATTTAAATCTGTTCCGCCCCTCATAAAAATGTTGTGAACTAACTTGCTTCCAGGTGATTCAATGAGATAATCAAAGTGTCGGTTTTAAGCCCGATTGTTCATGAATAACCTCTGCTCAAGGGAGTGGTTTATGATGGACGAAGTCAGTTCTTTTCTTCTGTCGGTTATCGGTTCCTCGAGTGATGCGATTATCGGTCTCGATCTTGAAGGGCGCATCATCAGTTGGAATCCCGGAGCAGAACAAATTTATGGCTGGCATAGTGACGAGATGGTCGGAAAGCTGGTCGTGCGACTATCGCTCTCCGATCAAATCAAGGAGACGAACCTCATCCTTAAGCGTGTTCTTTCCGGTGAGAGAGTCCGCCATTTTCAGACCTATCACTTGACCCGACATCAACACCCCATTCCCGTATCCTTATCAATCTTTCCAGTGATAAATCGTGACAATATAACTGTCGGTGCTTCGTTCATTGCTCGCGATCTCAGTCATCAATTCAGCTATGAGAAGAACCTGCATGAGGTTGAACAGCGTTATCAGAAGCTGAAAGCATCGCTTGAACTTGCTCATCATATCCAGGAGATGTTGTTGCCTCCAGCATGCAGAAAAATGGACAGGCTCGATATTTATGCAAAAACTCTCTATTCGGAAGGTGTTGGGGGAGATTATTATGATTTTTTCGGGCCGCCAAATGCAGATCATATGTGTGGTCTGGCAGTTGGAGATGTGACCGGGCACGGAACTGGGGCTGCATTGTTGATGGCCATGGCCAAAGGGGTGCTGCAGACTGAAGTTGAACATACCTTGTACGATTTGCCCGTTGCTATGGAGCGATTAAACCATTTCTTCTGCCGTCTGGCTGAAGAAGGGTTGCTGATGACTCTGTTTCTGGCCATGGTTGATAGCTCTTCCGGAGAGCTTCAATGGTGTTCGTCCGGTCAGGGGCCGGTCTATATCTATCATCCACGGGAACAATTTTTCGAAGAACTTTACAGCACCGGAGCTCCTCTTGGGGTCTTGCGGGAATCTAAATTTGAGAAATTGTCAACGCGCTTGAGTCCAGGGGATATCTTGATTGTCGGTACCGATGGTTTATGGGAAGCTCGTGATGAGCAGGGAGAGATGTTTTCTGTTGAACGCTTCCGCCAGGTTTTGGCCACCTGGCACAATAAAACAGCGGAAGAGATCTGTTGTCATATGCTGTCCCTTGTCAAAAATTACGCAAACAGTGGCGAAGGGGAAGATGACATGACCCTGATGATCATCAAGGTCCCGCAACATCCGATTATTGGCCCTTAAAGTTCGTACCTGATCGTCTTTATCGATGATTGTTAAACTTTGTGTTTTATGCTCTTATGGCCTGTTTTCTCAGGAGGCAGGATGAAGGGCTATTTATTTGCCATTATGGCAACGGCAATCTGGTCGGGTAATTTTATCATCGCCCGTGGTTTGAGTGACAGCATTCCACCGGTCACTTTGGCATTTTCTCGCTGGTTTGTTGCTGCGATCGTCCTGCTTCCATTCGTTTATCGTTCCCTGATTGCCGAACGTGACGTCATCCGCAAGCATATCGGTTACCTTTCTTTCACCGGGTTGTTGGGTGTGACCGTTTTCAATACTCTGATCTATAAAGCTGGGCATTCGACAACGGCAATCAATCTGACTTTAATCGCTATCAGTTTCCCCATCTTTGTCATCCTGCTATCGCGTTTTTTTTATCAGGAAAAGATAGGTCTGGTCAGGGCTGTGGGAATTCTGACTGTCATTGGTGGTGTCCTTTTACTGATCACGAGAGGAAATATCAATGTTCTTCTGAATGTTTCTTTCCATGTCGGCGATCTGTTGATGCTCTGTGCAGCCTTTATTTTTGCTGTGTATAACTTACAGGTTAAACGCAAACCCCCAGAGTTAAGTTTCTGGTCTTTTCAGCTCTCCACCTTTTTGTTGGGACTGATTTTCCTTTCTCCGCTTTTTGTCTGGGAAACCCAGGTCAGCGGGCCGATTGACTGGAGTGCCGCCACCCTTATCGGCATTGCCTATGCCGGTATTCTTGCTTCGCTCGGCGCTTTCGGCCTATGGGCTAAAGCCATTTTTCTGATTGGACCAGCCAGAGCCGTAATGTTTTATTACACTCTGCCTCTTTTCAGTGGTATTTGGGCTTTTCTGTTATTAGGGGAGCGGATTACCCTTTTGCATTTCTTTAGCGTTCTGCTGATTTCTTCGGGAATCATCATTGCCAATCACGCAGGTCAACGAAGCTAAGAAAATAGATGTTTCCATCCGATCGTCGGCATCAGCATAGTGCTTTTGCTTCGATTGTGTCTCTGTGGAAGCGTCCTTGATGTATCGATTCAGACATTGTCTGTACGGGGTTGTGGCTGATGAATATCATTTATAGGATATTCACGACCTTTTTTGTTGGTTATAAACGCGTATTTTTATATGCTGAACAGGACAAACTCATAACAGCTGAGGGCGAATGAAAACAATATCTGCTGAACTTGCCTATTTTCTTCGTGGTCGTGCCAGACAAAACCTGAAGGTGCTGTGGTATTACAGTGTCTTTCTTTTGATCATGATCCTGGCCTATGCCTCTATCTTTCGCTACCTGATGCTGCATTTGGAAGGGCGTGAATTTTCGTTTATCGCCGGGGTTTATTGGGCGATTACGGTTATGACCACTCTCGGCTTTGGCGATATCACTTTTCATACAGATATCGGCTATGCCTTTGCCGCTTTGGTCACCATTTCCGGTGTTGTCTTTCTTCTCATTATCCTGCCTTTCGGCCTGGTCAGTCTTTTCCTGGCTCCGTGGATTGAGCAGCGATTACGTTACCGACCCAGCTTTTCTCTTCCTCCCGAAACAGAAGGACATGTTCTGGTATTTGGCGTCAATCCGACAGCGCGGGTTCTTTTGCGTAATCTGGAGAGTCGAAAAATCCCATTTGTCGTCATTACTGATGATTATGAAAAATCCTTACGGCTGGAAGAGGATGAAAATATCCGAGTTGTCTGTGGCTCTCCGACAGATGTCAAGGTGCTTGAAAGAGTGCGGGTTAATTCTGCACGATATGTCTTTGCTAACCTCAGCGATAAAGACAACATCAACCTTTGCTTGACCATCCGCTCTCTCTGTCAAACGCCGATTGCTGCTGTCGTTGAAGACCCTGATCATATTGGTCTGACACGCCTGTCCGGAGCGAATAAAGCCATTCCATTACACCGGATTATCGGACGTTATTTGGGGATCCGTTCGACAACCTGTGGTGCCCTGGCGCATGTCATTGATTCTTTCGGTGACTTGCAGATTGCCGAAATTCCAGTTTACGGGACGCCCTTTGTTGATTTGACTCTGGAACAGGCTCAAATACGGCAACAGACCGGGATGACGGTTATCGGGGTCTGGGAGCGGGGCACATTTACCGTTCCGCAGAAAGATACCTGTCTTGGTTCTGCTTCATTGATTGTTCTTGCTGGAACCCGCGATCAGTTAAAAAAAATGGAAAAGTTGATCGGGGAACAGGAGGGTGATGAACTGGTCTATATCCTCGGTCATGGTCGTATTGGTTGCGCTGCAGCGAGGTTTCTCGATCGTAAGCCGGTTCCTTATATCTTGATCGATCAGGAAGAGAATCTCCATTGCGAAGATCACATCGCTGTTATCGGTGATGCGACCAACCGGAACCTTCTCCTGAAGTCGGGCATTGAGCAGGCAAAAGGGTTAATTATTACCACCAACGATGATAGTACCAATGTTTTTCTGACTTTGAGCAGCCGTAACAGTAACCCGCATATGAGAATTGTCGCGCGTGCCAACAAAGAAGAGAATGTGGCCCAGCTCTATGCCGCTGGGGCAGATTTCGTCGTTTCCAATGCCTCAGTTGGAGCGAGTATTCTGATGAATATCCTGGAATCCAAAGAGTCTATCTTTTTAACTGAGGGCGTCACGATTTTCCGGAAGCCTGTGCCGCAAAGCCTGATTGGCAAAACCATTGAAGAAACACGCTTACGTCCTAAAACCGGTTGTTCGATCGTCGCTATTGAGCGCCCCGAAATTGATTTACAATTGGCACCTGCCCCGGAGACTCGTTTGACCTCAGGTTGCAACCTGATGTTGATTGGCAGTCCCGATCAGGAGAAGCAATTCGTCGATATTTACAGTTCCGGTAAGGGGAGAGGTCAAAGGGGGGCGGCCGAAGGGGCGCTGAATACTGTTGTCTATTTGTGTGTGTTGCTATTGACGTATGTGAGTACAGTGGGTTCATCAAAAACAGGAGATCCTCATCGTGAATCAAGAGAATCGCAGTGTAAGGGGATGGCCAGTGAGCAAAGTTGAGGAGGTTATTGATTCCTTCTGGCGCACGGCAGATACAAACAGTCTGCACCTTGACCATGACGAAAAGGCATGGGAGAGGCCAGGTGTTGCTGTTGCCGCCGGTGATGACCCTCTGTTCCTCAGAATTAAAGAACTGATTGGTCCATTTTATTGGACACCGATAGAAGCTTACCAATTGGCTTTTCCGGATAGTACGGCTAGGGCGGATGATCTGCGGGTGATCAGTTATGTGCTGCCGCAGACAGAAAAAACGCGCCATGATCAGCGCCAGAAAAAGGAGTTGCCCTCGGAGCGCTGGGCACGTTCGCGCTTTTACGGTGAAGAGTTCAATTGTGAACTTCGTTCGTATCTGGCTGACACTTTGACAAAATCTGGGTTCCCAGCGGTGGCTCCAGAGAGACTGCCTGACTTTGCTTATCAAACATCTGAAACCTTTGGGATCGCCAGCAATTGGTCAGAGCGTCACGCTGCTTTCATTGCTGGCCATGGAACCTTTGGACTGTCTGACGGATTGATTACTCGGTGGGGGAAGGCGGTACGCTTCGGTTCTGTCGTCGCCAAAATCGATCTTCCGGTGAATGAGCGACCCTATGGCGATGATCATCAGGCCTGGTGTCTCTGGTATGCCAAAGGGAAATGTGGTGCCTGTGTCGGACGCTGTCCTGCCGCTGCGATTAACCTGGATGACGGGCATGACAAGCAGGCGTGTTTTTCCTACATCCGTAATGTGACGGCTCCCTATGTCAAAGAAGCCTACGGTACAGGCGCAACTCCATGCGGATTGTGCCAGGTCAAAATTCCCTGTGAAGATCAGATTCCTGCGGCCTTGATTCTTTGAAAAAATCGTTCTAGAAGATTGTCTCCAATAGCTGTTGCAGCGCTTCTGAAGACTCAAACTGATCCTTTTTGAGTTGATGCTCAACGCGCCCGTCTTTCATGACAATAATCTGGCCAGCAATTTTTCTCGCTTGTTGGAGACTGTGAGAAACTGCGATCATCCTGTACTCATGCTGGAGTTCAATCAAGAGTTCCTCAATCGATTGAGATGTCTTGAAATCGAGTGACGCTGTTGGTTCGTCCAGCAACAAGATCTTCGGTTTTAAAGCGAGTGCCCGAGCCAGACAAAGTCGTTGTTGCTGACCCCCGGAGAGCCGGTCGGCCCGTTCCTGGAGCCGATCTTTGACTTCGTCCCAGAGATGAACTTTTTGTAAGACTTCAATTAACGTCTCTTCCTGTTCCTGTTTGTCCGTTGTGCTGACCAGTTTCAGTGGCAGGGAGATATTCCGGGCAATACTCGTCGGTAGAGTGTTCGGGGTTTGAAACACCATACCGACCTGACGACGTAACATCGTCAGGTCAATATTCGTACGGTTGATATCTTCGGGGGTGCCCGATAGATTCAATTCAATCTGACCGCTGCCGTTGTGACCAGGATAATGTTCATTCAGACGATTGAGTGAGCGAAGCAGGGTTGTTTTTCCCGAACCGGAAGGGCCAACGATGACAGTGATTCCTTTGTCGTTCAGTGTCAGATTAAGGCAGTGCAGGACCGCTCGACTGTTGAAGCTGACATGCAAACCGCTGATTTTGCAAAAAAAGATATCGTTTTTCATTGTCTGTTCCAGCGCCATTCAAGGGTTTTATGCAGAGCGAAGGCACCACAATAAAGGGATCCGGTCAAGCAAAGTAGAACCAGAGCTGTTCCGAAGGCAGAATTCAGTTCGTTTGGAGATTGGTATTCGGCTGCCAGATAAAAAATACGAAATGGCAGGGCTTCAAATTTTCCCAGAAAGCCTTGTGGCAATCCTGCATTGGCAATTACTCCTGTCAGCATAATCACTGCAGTATCTTCTGCAGCTCGACCGATAGCCAGAATGACACCACCCAGAATTCCACGTCCTGAAGCTGGGAGAAGAACGTAGAGAACCGTCTGTATCTGGTTCAGTCCCAAACTTGGGCCGAGCAGGTGGTAGTCGGTACTCAAACTCTCGAGTGCAGCTTTGGTGGTAAAGATCAGGTAGGGCAAGATCAACAGGGCTAGACAACCTGCCGCCAGCACTAAGTTGGTGTTGGCCTGCGGCGAAAAAGTGTTACGCATAAACAGGATCAAGGCAAAACCGAACAATCCCATGATGATTGATGGTGTCCCTGCTAATAACTCAACCGAAAGCGACATGATTCTTTTGAACGGATTCGTAGCAAAACAGGCAAGGTAGATGCCGCTTGCCACCCCGAGAGGAACGGCCATCAATGCCGCCAGCAAAACCAGTGACAAGGTGCCAACACAGGCAGGCCAGAGAGCGTCCCAGACACGGACCTGACCAAAAACGGCAGAGAGAATCGGGACATCGGCAAAGAACAGCTGCTGGTTTAAAGTCGGTAATCCTCGACTGAGAAGGAACCAGACGAGAAAGCCAATGACCAGAGTTATCGTCACTGTGGCCAACCAGGACCAGCCTCTAAGTAAAAATCCAATCAGTTTATTCACAATCTCGGCCTCCCGCAGATTTTCTCTTGAGCAGGTGGAGTGCCAGGTTGATGCTGGTTGTGGTCAGAAAAAGAATCATCCCGCCGGCAAAGAGTGAGTGATAGGTCGTGCTTTGGCTGTCGGTTGAAACAACAAGGGCAATATGGGCTGTCAGTGTTCTGATTGAATCGAATGCGGAATCGGGAATCTGAGTTGCATTTCCTGCGACCATCAGAGCAATCAAGGTATCTCCAACGGCTCTGCCAAACCCGAGAATAGCTGCTGCGATCAAGCCGTGCGACGCTGCTGGGAGGCTGATATAGAGCAGTTCCTGTGGACGTGAGATTCCTAGGGCTGTTGCTGTTAAACGCAATCTCGGAACAATCTGCTGAAGTTGGCTGTTGAGGAGCAGAATAATGGTCGGTAGAATGAGAATACTTAAGGATAAGGTTGCAGCCAGCAGAGAAAAACCGGTCCCTGAGCGGAATGTATCACGCAAGAGGGGGACGAGTAGAAACACAGCAACAAATCCGTAAACAACGGTCGGGACAGCGGTCATTCCATGGATCAATAATAGTACAGGGCGAGAGAGCCATGCTGGACCCAATCCGTGGATAAAGAGACATATCCCGAGCCCTAATGGATAAGCGATCAGCAGGGCTGTGAAGGCCAGAGCAATGGTTCCGATGATCATCGGAATAATGCCAAATTGGCCATGGAATGGTTGCCAGTGCAGGGAAAACAGTTCTGTAAACTGGCCATTGGAAAAGAGTGGCAGTGTGAAATAAGCCAGAAATCCAAATAGTGCAAGGACAACCAGTGCCGAGAAAATTGCAGCACTCTGCAGTATCTTTTCAGATATACCAGCAAAGATGCCCGAAGAAGATAAGGCTCTTCTTCGGGGCGTTGTTTTCTGTCTGTGACAGATTTCTGAATTCAATGTGGACAATCTTGTTTGGTGACTAAATTAAAGGAATATAGCCATGAGACTGGATGCTTTTTGCTCCCTCACTGCTGAGAACATAGTCGATAAAGGCTTTGATCAAGGGTTTTGGTTCTCCATTAGTGTTCATAAACAGTTTGCGTACAACTGGATATGATCCATTGATGGCATTGTCCTGTGTCGGTGCAATGTTATTCAGCTGAACAGCTTTGACTGTATTATCAAGATGACCGATGCTCATATAACCGAGCGCGTTCTTGTCTCTGGAAACAGCCCCCTTCATGGCACCGTTTGAAGGGACAATGTTGGCAAAATCAGCGATCAATCCTTTTTTCAAACATTTTTTCCAAAAGACCGAACGGGTTCCGCTGGCTTCATCACGACTGTACAGATGGATCTCGGCATCGTTGCCGCCGACCTCTTTCCAATTGGTGATTTTACCGGCAAAAATGTCCTGAATCTGACTGCTGCTGAGGTTTTCAACCGGGTTGTCAGGGTGAAGAGTTGGAGCCACTCCATCGACAGCAAAGGGGAACGAATGCAGGTTTTGATATTTCTTTTTTTCTTTACCGCTGACAGGGCGGCCTGCATTGCCGATATCAACCAGCCCCTCACCAACTTTTTGAACACCAATACCTGAACCACCGCCGGCAACGCTGATATTGATGGCGTTATGTTGTCTCATGATCGCCTTGGCAGCATCTTTCATGACAGGAATGTGAGCTGTTCCACCGGCAATATCGATATTCCCTTTAAGGTCATTAAAGCGGTCAAGTTCACTGGCTAGTGAAGGTAGGGAAAATAATAGGACCGAGAGCAGACCGAGTGACAGAATGGACATGTAGTGCTTTTTCACTGGAACCTCCTTATCAGATTTCACTTTCTTAAGCCATGGTAGGGCAGAATTTGAAACCGGATGTATAAATAACAACAAAGAATGGGGAAATTTTATGCGAGGGAGATTTGTTTTGCCAATGGATAATATCGATAATGGCGATTCCGTGTATTCATAATATCAATATTGAATAGAAAGAAAGGGTTGCTCATACTCTCCTCATATCGAAATAGTTCATAGCATTGTACAAAATTTGTTTTTTTGAAACATGCTGAAATATAATAGTAAACAGTGTATATTGCACGCTTTGAAACCCTATCCCACAAAGAGAAACCATATGCCCAGACGTACAAAAATCCTCGCAACTGTCGGTCCTGCAAGCTCTGAGAAGAAACAATTAAGCGCACTGATGGATGCTGGAGTCGATCTGTTTCGTCTCAATTTTTCTCATGGAGATCATGCCGATAAAGTTGGAATTATCGAATCGATCCGAACACTTTCTCGTGAAAAAAAGAAAGCTGTGGCCATCCTGGGTGATTTGCAAGGACCGAAGATCAGAGCTGGTTTGATGAAGAATGGTGGGATGGAGTTGCAAGCAGGGACAACGGTCACCATCACCACGCGTGATCTGCTGGGCGAAAATAACATCATCCCGACAACCTATGACAATCTGCCTCAGGATGTTGAGGTCGGTAACCGGATCCTGTTGGATGATGGTCTGCTGGAGCTCAAGGTTCTTGGTATTAAAGGAGTCGACATAAGCTGTAAAGTTATCAATGGAGGGTTGCTGAAAGATCGTAAGGGCATGAATCTTCCAGGTGTTAAAGTCTCAGCGCCATCATTGACCGAAAAAGATATGGAAGATCTGAATTTCTGTGTTGAGCAGGAGCTGGATTATGTTGCCCTTTCATTTGTTCGTGAAGCGACCGATATGATGGTGGTGAAGACCATTCTTTGCGGCAAGAAGTCACACATCAAAGTTATCGCCAAAATTGAGAAGCCTGAGGCGGTCGATAATTTTGATCAGATCCTTGATGTGTCCGATGCGATCATGGTCGCGCGTGGTGACCTTGGAGTTGAAATCCATCCAGAAAAAGTTCCTTTGATCCAGAAGCGTATCATTAAAAAGTGCAACGATGCCGGTAAGCCTGTTATTACTGCGACCCAGATGCTTGAGAGCATGGTTCACAATCCGACCCCGACTCGGGCTGAGACCTCCGATGTGGCTAACGCCATTCTCGACGGGACTGATGCCGTTATGCTGTCGGCCGAAACTGCGGCTGGTGACTATCCGATTGAAGCGGTTACGGTTATGGATCGAGTTGCCAAGGACGTTGAAGGTGATCCGTTACTGGGGCAGAAATATAACAGTCTACTTAAAGATCTGGAGCGCGGAACAGAGGCGACTGAAGCAATCGGACAGGGAGCCTGTCGAATCGCCGAAGTCCTCGGTGCTCAGGCTATTCTGGCTTTTACCCAGACCGGCAATACTGCTGCTCTGGTTTCGAAGCATCGCCCTCGCCAGCCGATCTACGCGGTCACCCCGTCCCAGAGTGTGCGCCGGCATTTGGCCCTATATTCTGGAGTGCGTTCGATCCGGGTCGATATCCAGGGAACCACGGAAGCGCAGATATGCTCGGTTGAACAGGCCGTTCTTGATTCAGGCTTTTTGAAAAAGGGAGATGTCGTTGTCATCACCATGGGCAGTCCGCTGTCCCATACAGGTACGACCAATCTGCTGAAAATTCACCGCCTGGGAGATGGGATGGAATAATTTATTTTTGAAGAGTCTGAAAAAATGTAAAAGTATTTAAGCTGGGAAATTGTCCTATACGTGACACAGCAAAACACTTAAATGAACACTGCGATTGCGGAAATGGGTGTTTTTCAGATAGAACTTATTTAGCAGAGCCGGATTCCTGCACGGCAGGTTTCCGGCTCTATCATGTTGCACCAACTGACAATTCCGAACTGCTTATCCAATGTTTCGCCGAAACTTATTACTTGCTCATGTCTGAGCATTGTATGCGTTATTAAGCCCACTCCACAGTCATTTAGGTCAGTGACAATCCCGGATTCTTTTGCAATTATTTCTTTGCCATCGGCAACATATTTATAGGTAAATGTGACTGGCTGCACGTGAGGTTGGCGAATTTGCTGACGTTTTTCGCTGTCATAGTTATGTTCAAGATATTTCAGACCATGTAGAATGTGGTCTTTATCGAGGAAAATTGCTTCGATAAAGCTGAATAATCTGTCGAGATTAAAAGGTTTTTCGAGCAAATGCCATTCCCCTTGCTTGCGCAGGTCTTTGATTGTGCGATCAAAGTCTGAAGAATGGGTATCACAGGCTGTCATAAAAATGATTGGTACAAAGGGACATGTAGCGTCAATTTTGGCTAATAATTCCTTCTGTTTTCGATCATTAAGGTCAAAGTCGAGGATAAAGAGATCGTAGGAATTTAAATCGATTTCAACCAAGGCCTGTTCAGTCGTTGATGCTGTGTCTAGATTTAGTGCGCGCCCTTTAAATGCTCTTTTAAGAGACCAAAGCAGCAGCTGTCTATTGTCGACAGCTAATATTTTAAAAGGCAATGCATTCATAAATACTCACACAGGCAAAAATAAAGAAGGATTTGATTTGATTAAAAGCAATTACTATTCCATCTGACATCAAAAAAATAAGAGCAGACGATAAAATAAAAAAGATCAATGATTACCGAGAAGATCAGGATAAGCAGGTAATACAAGGAATGACCAGGCAAGAGCGAAGAAGAAAAGAAATGGGGATTTTGCCAGACTCGGATTGGTTAATTTCCTGTTTGCTTTGCCCTACGAATTATTCTTTCCATCGAACATTGGGGCAAATGGGGGAGAGGGTAGATTAAATCATGTGGCACAGTGATTGCTAATAATGTCTGGTATTAATTTTTTTCTAATCTCTACGACAGCTAACTTATGTATCTATTCTATGGCAATTTTAGTCGCTGCTTAAATGGTTATTTCTGTCCGATTGTATACGGCGCAGTGATATTGATTTTACAGTTTCTATCTTCAACGGCTATCGGTATTGAGGTCAGTGATTGGTCGATCGATGAATGTGGGAAGTGTCATTCGTTTAAGGTCAGGATGATTTCTTCCGATGGTGGGAAGCATGCTGAGGAGATCAGTTGTGTTGATTGTCATCCTGGACATCCACCGGGGACAGAGAGAGTGACTATGGATTGTATTGACTGCCATGATGGAAGGCACATTTCACGATCGGTAACTGCTTCAATTGCCATATCGATCCCCACAGACCGCTTGTCACATTGCGTGATACTCTGAAGCCGGCGAGAATGGAATGTATCTCTTGCCACGATGATATTGGGGCAGAGATGGTGAAGTTCCCCAGTCTTCACGCGGAGCTGTTTTGTACGAGTTGCCACAGCCGGCATAAAGAAGTTCCTGGATGCCTGGATTGCCACTCTCCTCATGAACTGAAACAGAGCGATAAGGATTGTTCTCTATGCCATTCACCACATAGTCCTGGTGAGGTTGTTTTAAGGGGGTATATTCAAGCGTCGTTTTGTCGTACATGTCATAGGCAGCAAGCAGATGATCTGGCTGAAACAAAGACTACCCATGGTGGGTTAAATTGTACGAACTGTCATAAGGATTTTCACCCCAATCTCCCTGAATGTAGGGATTGTCACGGATTGCCGCATAATCAGGATATTCACAGACATTTTCGTGATTGTCTTGAATGCCACGAAGATGCGCACAACCTGATCAGTCATCAATGATTGAGCTTTTAGGGGTGTGTGCTGGTTTTTTATTGTTACAATAAATCATATTTTTTGCCTGATAACGAAATGTATCATAGCTGACATGAAGTAATTTGGCGGATTTCGTCATGTTGTTTTTTGTTCTGACCAATGCCAGTCGCATCAACTCCTTTTCAATATCTTCCATAACAACACCTTCTTCGGGAAGGATCAGGTGAAGCCGTTTTCGTCGTTCTTCTGTCGCTTGTAGGCGGCCTGAGATATCGAGCGGAAGAGCATCTGCTGTCAGGTTTTCCATCTCTTCCATAACGACGCATCGCTCGATGATATTACGAAGCTCACGAACATTACCGGGCCACCCATAGTTAAGTATTAACTTTTCTGCATCTTTGGAAATTACGGTGACGACATTTTTTGAGTATTTTTTTGCAAATCTTTTCAGAAAGTATTTTGCCAGAAGAAGGACATCGTTCTCCCTATCTTTAAGGTCAGGCAAATCGATCAGGAAGGAACTCAATCGGTAATAAAGGTCTTCTCTGAAACTTCCATCGGCAACCTGCTTTTTTATGTTTCGGTTTGTTGATGCAATTATATTGATATCAACAGGGCGATCAACTTTTCCACCAATCCTACGAACGGTTCTTTCTTCCAGCACTCTGAGTAGTTTTGATTGAAGGTCGATCTTCATATCGCCTATTTCATCCAGCAGTAATGTTCCCCCATTGGCTAGTTCAAAGACACCTTTTTTATCCGCTTTTGCGTCGGTAAAGGCACCTTTGACGTATCCGAATAATTCTCCCTCAATCAGGCTCTCTGGAAGTGCTGTGCAGTTGATAGCAATATATGGAACAGAGTTGATGTCCTCATGATCAGCGAATCTCCAAAGATGGATATTCCGGGACAGGACTTCTTTTCCTGTTCCGGATTTACCGGTAATCAGGACTGAAGGAACACCTGCTTCTGCAATTTTACGTGCATCGGCAAGAATTTTTCTGATGATTGGTGAAGTGCCGATGTATTGGTCTTCGGGGGTGGTACTGGATTTTTTAAGGTAGGCGATTTCATCGCGCATACGAGCCGTTGATAAAAGACGTTCAACAACAATTTTAACCTCTTCAACATTAAACGGTTTGTGCAGATAATCGGATGCTCCATGACGCAAAGCGCGGATAGCTGACGCACTTGAGTCATCACCCGTGAGCATGACAATAGGAAAATCAATCTGTTCAGCTTGCAACAACTGGAGGAGATCGAGTCCGTTCAGCTCTTCGCCAAGATCAATATCGAGGAGCATCAAATCTGGTTGCCAGCCTTTTATTTCTTCAATCGCATCGACGGAGCTGTGGAGCAGGTAAGTTTCATATCCATCTTTTCGTAGGGTTCTGGCGAGCATTGAAATGATTAATTCATCATCATCCAACAGCAGAATTCGACTCTTGATCTGCATAGTATCTCCAGTGTGCGTTTGTTAGAGTAAGGGCGTTAACTCTGTTTAAGTGGTAGTATAACAGTAAATGTTGCCCCCACGCTGTCATTGTTATTTGCTTCGATGGAACCATTATGATCCTCGGCGATCCGCTTACAGATCGCTAATCCCAGTCCTGTTCCTTTGCTTTTTCGGGTATTGAATGGAAGGAAAATATCGTTCAAGCGGTTTTCCTGGATTCCAGGGCCAGTGTCGCTGATGGCGATTTGAATCTTTTCTTCGTTAATAAGGTGAGTTGATATTTCGATCTCACCACCTTCAATCATTTCTTCGATGGCGTTGAGTAAAATATTCAGAAAAACCTGCTGAAGTTGAGCCGAGTCTGCTTCGATGTCCAATGGTTCTGTCGGGTAGTGGTTGATAAATTCAACGGTGTGCTGGGCGCTGTTCTTTCTCGCGAGAGAGACGCTTTTAACCGCATTATCCAGCAACTTATGCAGGTCGAACGTTGAGTAGTTCAGCTTAGCAGGACGAGCATAATTTAATAAACCTTTGAGGAGCTTTTCTACCCGGAATGTTTCATTGATGATCTGGTGGAATAGTTCTTGGTCCTCGTTGTTTAGGGGGAGTTCCTCGGCAAGAACCTCAAGGGAAACTTTGATCCCTGCCAAAGGGTTTTTAATCTCATGGGCCAGACCTGCGGCCATTTCTCCGACTAAAGCGAGTTGGTTGGCTCTTTGTAGCTTCTTTTCCTCTTTTTTCTGCTGTGTAATGTCACGGTTGAAGACCAGAGCATAGCTTTGTTCCGGCATGTTGATTTGACCGACACTTGCTTCGGCAAGAAAACAGGTTCCATCCTTCTTTTTACGTTTAACGAGAAATTTAACCCAATCTCGTTTCAATGCATATGTCAGGCGCTGTTCGCAATTATCATCGAGGGTGATATCGGCGATGTTCATATCGAGTAATTCTTCTTTTCGGTACCCATGCATGGTTGCAGCTGCGGAGTTTACCGAGATGATACGGCCATAATGATGCGGGTCCAGGTCGAGAATAAAAATTCCTTCGCCGGCGCTCTCAAATAGAGTCTGATACATGGTTCTGGTCGCAAACAAGTCTTCACGCTGTAACTTGAGAGAGCTGACCATACTGTTAAATGAGTTGGCTAAGTCTTTGAACTCGTGCTGTAATTTTTCAGAAATACGGTAATCCAGATTTCCACTTTTAAAAAGGGCTGCCGCGTTAGTCAGTGTATCTATGGAGCCAGTAAATTTTTTTAAAAAAAAAAGCAGTCAGCAGTAAGACAGCAATGGGGCCAACGATGACCAGAAAGATAATTAAATGTCTGACCTTGGTGATACTATCATAAAGGGTGTGAGGCTTGTTTGAGGTGCCTTTATTTATGGTTCTGAGAATCGATGAAATGGCATGATTGATACCCTCTCCATGCTGTAGAAGGTGAAGGGATTGTGCCTGATATTCGTTAGACCCAAAGAGGTGTCGTTGTAACTGCTCTATCCCCTTTGAATATTGATCGTGGTTTGATTTGAGTTTGTTTAATTGTACGAGTAAGTCGATAGCAAATTGACAGCTGAAGCAGCTTTTTATTGTATCTTCAATTCGCTTGAAATCTGTAGTTGCCAGACTCAGTAAGTTCATCTCAAGAGGCTTCCCATCCTTCAACGCTTTGTCAATTATGCTGATCCCCTCCTGCAGATGCATAATTGATTCTTGAGTTTTATGCAGAGTCATGGCGCGCTCCAACTCACTGGTCGCATCTCCAATGGCGTAAATGATATAAGAACCACCGATCAAAAAACAGATCAGCATAATAATAAGACCCTGTAATATTTGACGTTTCATCGGCGTCCTTCAACATTAAAGTGTGGAAGTAGGGAACGATTAATTGTCCTTTAAAAATACCATAGAACTTTAGTAAAGAAGAAATATTTAATGGGATTGCTAGAAGTCAGAGTCTTTATTCCTCTAAATAAATTTAATGCCGACCTTCCACAGGTGATTGACTTTTTCTTTAACCCATACAACCTCTCCTGATTGATGCATGAATTTTTCATCGAAATTTAGAAGTATCCCTGATCTCAGCATCACGTCTGTTGTGATGCACATTCCTCCTAAGGATATATCAGTCAGAGTGCTCCAGTGTGGGATTATCCGATATCGCGCTTCATTTTTTTGTGGCCGTGAAATAGAGATTTGTTCAGATCTGAAAAAACGTTGGCAATTTCGCCTTTCTAGCCAATTTCCCTGCTTATGTTGATGGCAGGGAACCTGTTCTTCATAATACTCATTTGATTTTCCACAGATTAATTCAACCAACTTGCTGTAATCAAAGGGCTTGCTTAGGGTGTTCCAGCAGTAATTAAAACGAATGTCTTTAATTTTATGAATCAACTCTGCAGAGTGGATATTTCCGGTTGTGAGCAGGATTGCTGGGACTCTTGGAAAGCGTTCGGTCATGGTTTCCAGTAAACCAAAGGCACAGCCATCTTTCATGTCCAGATCAAGGAGGAATAGGTCAAATTTGAAGACATCCAGTTGGGATAGCGCTTGAAATGTGTTAGATGCCATGACTATGTCAACAGGTGAATCACGAAAAGCACGTGACAAAGCTAGGCGAATCGTCGTTTCATCGGTTGCAATTTGGATTTGTCTTAGATTTTTGGTCATGGTCATGCCGAATTGTATGGTTCTATTAAATTGAATAACTGTTTCTGTTTTCTATTGCAATCAGGTTTAATTTGCTTGCTGCTGTTATTGCAAATTGAATGAATTTTATTGATCTCTATTTAGTTTTATCTGTGATTGATGGATTTTTTGATTCTCGGAGCGTTTAGTCGTATGAACAAGCTTGTTGGTTCTTACTAATATTGAGTCGCTAACCAGAATCAACAAATAATAATAAAATTAGCATCGGTTTAATAATGTGCAAAGATTCAGCAATAACTAAGGAAACGCAATATTCATTCCGGGTTTTCGCTTTGTGATCAATTATAAGGAAGGCGAGCATTCTTGGTAGGGCCAGTAATGCTACTATAGGCAGTCAGAACACTGTTTGAACCTATTTCTAAAGGTTTTTATTGGATCTTTGGATAAAGTCAATATACATACGAATTCTATAATGACAAATTATCTTGCAGGTTCAAGGCCATGGCCTCTTTGGATATTTGTAATTTGACCATTCCCATTCCGTAAAATTCCCATATTACTCTCTTGCTTTAAAAATTAGTCCTGCCAAATAATATACTTATGCTTTGATTTAATTGAGTAAAAAACGATTCTTGAGCGTTGGCATAGGGATTGCTCTATGTACAGGTCATGACAAACTTTAAATCCCATATGCGATTTTTTGTGATTGCCTTGATCGTTTTGCTCTCGTTCATCGTTCCTATGGTGCAGGCACAAACGTCAGCCAATTACCTTTATCGTTTGTCCGATTTCAACGGTCCTGTTGAATCGTTGTGGGCACGTATTGCCATTGATAAGGAAATTGGTGAGGTTTACACCCTTAATCGTGTCGACAGCATTATCCAGATTTACAACCCGACCGCTATGCAGACCTTTGGTTTCGGAGAAGAGCTTCGCTTAGCGTCTTCTTCAGATATCGCTGTTGGTAGTGACGGAGACATTTTTGTTCTTTATCGGCATCCTTCTGGTTCTGTGCAGCACTTTGATTATCGCGGAAAGCTTATTGGCGAAATCAACGTCGATGGAGAAAGCAATAAACAATTATTTAAACCTGACTTTCTTGATTACCATGCAGGCAAGCTCTATCTAGCAGACAGCGGTAGTATGCAGGTTCTTGTCACTGGAATAGATGGGGTGGTTGAGCAACATTACGATTTCAGATCTTTGATCGCTGCTCAGATTAAGCAGAGTGCCAAAAATAAAGACCTGAATAACGCCCAGCGGAAAAAGATCCGAGAAGATCTCAATACTTTAGCTGGAGCTCTCTTCGGTGGTTTCAGTGTCGATAGCCAAGGGAATATCTACTTTACCGTCGCCTCATTTTTTACAGCATATCGTTTTATCCCGCAGAATGATGATTTGAAACCTTTCGGAATCCCAGGCAGCGGCCCAGGAAAGTTCGGTGTTGTTGCCAGTATCTGTGCAGACAGACAGGGAAATATTTATGTTTCTGATCGTCTGCGCAGTGTTGTTCTTATGTTTGATTCAGCTCTCACCTTTCAGACTGAATTTGGATATCGCGGATCTCAGCCACACAATTTGGTGGTTCCCGATGATCTCGCCATTGATGAAAAAAACCAGCGAATTTACGTTTCCCAGGCTGCTAACCGCGGAATTAGTGTTTTCGCTCTGAAGAGTCAATAGCGTAAAGCACGCTAAAGAAATGAACCGGGCGAGGTATGTTGCCCACAACTAATAGAAAGGAGATTGGAACTGTCTGAGACTGCCACAGCTAGACATGCAACATGTTGAAACTTTGGTTTTCACCACAGGGTGAAAGTCACAACCCCTCCGAAAAAAGTAAACCTGCTGTAAGGCAGGGACACAAAGTCACAGACCCTGTAAATGGGTGGCTGGGCCGCCGGAGCCAAAACCTTTTGGGAGGAGTTACAAAAATGAGAAAATTGTTAGTTATTTCAGCTGCCATCTTATTCAGTCTTTGTCTCACCAGTGCTGCCTTTGCATTCCATGGCGGCGGTGTCGCCCATTGTGACGGTTGTCACTCCATGCACGCCGGTAGCGGCAATGAAGGCCGTTTTGTTGCACAGGGCCCATCCCTGACGAATGGTTCCGATCCCAGTTCCACCTGTCTGAATTGTCACGATGGTGCTGCTCGTTACCATGTCAGCAGTGCTGATGGTAGTAACACCACTGAAGGTGGTGACTTCCACTGGACCAAGGATAACGGTTATGCGTATTATAACCGCGGTCTTCGGACTGTTGATTTTAATAATGCTGGTCACAATATGCTGGCTGCCGATTACGGTATGGCCAATGATGCTAATCTCGCCGCAGCTCCTGGTGGTGGTGCTCCTTCAGCAGGTTTCGGCTGTACGAGTTGTCATGACCCTCATGGCCAGTCTGGTGGTGGTACTGCAAACGGTGCCTTACCAATCTCTGTTTCTGGTTCTTATGGTGATGTCCCTGCGGCAGATACCCAAGCTGGTAACTACCGTCTGCTCTATGATTCCAATAAAGCCTTCTTTACCGAAGATGCTCCAATCGCCCGCGCCAACAGTTATGATGGTGCCTCTGTACAGTATGGTGATGGTATGAGTCTCTGGTGTGCAAACTGTCACGGTGGTTTCTACACTCAGTCTGCCAGTGCTGGTATGCACCCGACTGACGTTTCTGTTCCTGCCGCTTATGATGGTTATGTCGCGACCGGTAACTTTACTGGTACCTCCGCTAATTCTTACGATCCATTGGTTCCCATCGAGCGTGGTGGCGTTACTGCTTCCAGTGAACTTGTTGACCCGACTGACGCTGCGGTTGCCAGCTTTGGCACCACCGGTACTTCTCAGGTTATGTGTCTGACTTGTCACCGTGCCCACGCCTCACCATATAATAATGCATTGCGTTGGGACTACACCACCAGTGAATTCATCGCTGAAAGCTGGAACACTCTTTCTGGTACTGGTACTGTTCTGCCTGATCCTGCTGTTGCTGCAATGTATTACAAGCATGGTACCGTTGTTGATGTTGCTACCTTTGACCCTGCAGCTACTCCGTTTACCAACGGTTACGGTGAGTATCAGCGTTCACTGTGTAACAAGTGTCACGTACAGGATTAAATCGAACTTGAATGCATTTAATGTGCAATTCGGTTAAACTTTAAATACAGGGTCGGCGGATTTAATGCCGCCGGCCTTTTTTCATTGATCTGATACTGAGATCAATCGACACGACGCTGATCACCAGAACGTATCAGAGGCTCGCCATGTTAACAGGAACCAGTATCATAGCTGTTTTGATCACCATCCTGTTGTCCTGTTTTATCCCTACAGCACACGCTAATTTTCATTCAGGTGGTGTCGGCTCTTGCCAGGGGTGCCATATTGGTGGTCATGGGACCGAGGGAGGTGTGCCGGATCTGGCTGGTTCGAGTTCACCATTACTCCGGGCGTCTGATCCGAGTTCTATTTGCCTTAATTGTCATTCAGGTGCTGGGAGTAGTCAGGTTCCTTCTGTGTTTAGTTTTGACGGGTCAGCTTTAACTCCAGGGGGCGATTTTTACTGGATGACCAGAACCTTTTCATGGATTGGTGGCTCGAGCCCGGCAGCAAGGCATGGCCATAATATCGTTGCCCAGGATTTTGGCCTTGTAGCCGATCCTAATCGAATCCGTGGTCCTGGTGGTAATTATCCTGCAGCCCAGCTCAGTTGCATCAGCTGTCACGACCCTCACGGACGGACGGGTGGCGGAACCCAAGCTGGAGCTGCACCTGTCTCAGTGTCCGGCTCATATGGAGAACTTCCCGCGCCAGGAACCAGTGCTGGTCATTACCGTTTGCTCGGTGGTCAAAATTATACGAGTAATGGGTACAGCTTTAACAACCCAGTGCCTCTTGCTCGTCAGAATCCGGCTCTGCCCTTCTCTGAAAGTAGTATCTCGCATGGTGATTATGGCAGTGGAATAAGTGCTTGGTGCGGTAATTGTCATGCTGCAGTTATTTCTAACAAGCATGAGCTTGGTGCCAGTAGTTTTGAGCATCCGGTTGAAGGGACTCTCGAAAGTGGCATTGTCAATCATTACAATAGTTACATAAAAACTGGAGATTTAACTGGTATCAAGCCGACGGCTTATCTGCAGTTTGTTCCGTTTGAACGGGGTGTCAGCGATCCTCAGCTGCTCGACCCAACGAGTAGCAGTGGCCCCGATACGGCTTCAGAGTTGAATTGCTTGACCTGCCACCGTGCCCACGCTTCTGCGTTCCGTTCGGCTGGTCGTTGGGATTTTAGTGCTGTTAAACTGGTTGATTCACATCCGGCACTTGGAGACAGTGGTGCGACTGCCAGCGATGTCCTGAATAGCTACTACGGACACAACATCGCAGTTGAATTTGGAATCGATCAAGGACAGTTCTGCGAGAAATGTCATGTCGATGAGAATCCCTGAAAGACGAATGAGAGGGGCTCAGCAGGTAATTTCTTTAATGAGGAGAAGCTCTTTGAGATATGCCTCGATAATCGCGCTACTCATGCTGTTAAGTGCTTGCAGTTTTCCCATGATGGAGCCTGTTCCGGTTGTCGACCCTGGGGCGACCTTGCATCTTTTTCTAGAACCTGTCCCTCAGGAAGCGCGTTCGTTGTCTCTGAGCATAACGTCTCTTAATGCTCGTACCAGTGGTGGTGATGATATCCCGCTATTTGATGAGCCCTTTGTCCTGTCCGCTGCCCAGAGAATCGGTCGGCAAACCAAGTTGGTGACCAGAAAACTACCGCCTGGTGACTATCAAGGTTTGAGTATTGCAATCGCAAAGGCAACCCAGACCAATGAGGAGGGGAATGCTGCTTTATTGGTCAATGCAGATCTACAATTGATTCCACAAGCTTTTAGTATCAAGCGGGGTCAGGCTAATGCGTTGTTTCTGTCTATGAACCCAGATCGTTTGGTGACCGACGGATATCGCTTAACGGCTAAGTTTTCGGTGTGGTCTTCACAATCTCCCCTGACTGGATTGAAGGGGGTGATTAGTCACCCTGCTAATGGAACTTTAAGTTTTTTTGAAAAGAAAACCCCGCGTATTTTTTCGGTACTGGCACTGGGTCAACGGCCCAGTGGATTGGCCCTCGACCAAGCTAAACGCCGTGCTTATATTGCGCTGACAGACGAAGATAGTGTTCTGATTGTTGATCTCGTTCATGAACGGATCGAGCGGAAAATCCGCCTGCGCTCAGCCGATCGTCCGCATGGTCTGAATCTAGCTGATGGAGGCCGGACGTTACTGGTGACAAACAGTGGATCGAATGCAATCAGTCTTATTGACACCGAAAACTTTCGTGAGCGGCAGCGAATCTTGTTTTCAACCCGTCCAGCATCTGTTTTGACAAGTTCTCAAACGTCACGTGCATATGTCACTCTTCCAGAAACAAATACTCTGGTGTTGGTCGATACTGATCGGGGAAGTGTTGACGCGAGTGTCAGCTTGCCGGAAACGCCGACAAAAGGGATTGTATCGGTTGATGGCAAAGCGCTTTACCTGCTTACGGAAACTTCACCTGATATCTTGCTCGTTGATGCTCAGACTCTCCAACTGAAAAGCCGAATATTTATCGGTTATGGGGCCAATTGTCTGGCGCAAACGCGTGGCTCGCTCTTTTATGTCGGCCTGGAGAGTGGCAAGATTAGCGTCATCGATCCACGTATGGAACTACCAATAGATCACTTTTGGGCCGGTGGGCCGGTTACTGACCTAGTGCCGGATCTCATGGAAAATAGCCTGTTTGTTTTGACTGATCAGAAATTGGAGAAGTTTGATCTTATCAGCAAAAAAAAACAGGCCGTTCTTGATCTTGGCTCCGCCGGATTTGAACTGTCGATCATGGGTGAGCCCTAGACGATGTCCGGTAGGTTGTTCTTGGGCATATTCCTGTTGTTCTTTCTGGGAATGGTAAGTACTCCTGTGTTGGGAGAAGCGATGAGCCTACGGTTGGTGGGGGATTGGGCTTATAGCCAGACAGGTTCAAAGAGCGAAGATCGTGAGAGTGGTGAGGTGACAGATAGCCAGTCAGATCGTTTTCAGCAAACCTATCGGTTAGATTTGAGCAAGCGGCTGTTTCCAACTTTGAACCTGAACAGTGGAGCCCAGGTGGAACATAACCAAACCAGCAGCGAGTCGGATGGAACGGAGACCGATAATCGAAACCAACAGATTCTGCCGTATGTCGATGTTGAATGGCGTCAGTCGTTGTTTTCATTAAGTGGCGGCTATCGGGAGCGCTTTGCACGTAGCGAAGGAAGCGTTCAGCAGACTCAAAAGGACTATGTGACCAGTTATAATCTACGTGGAGAATGGCGGCCGATTAAACTCCCACGGCTGGAAGTTAATTATCTGCACTTAGAGCGACACGATGAGCCGCTTACTGTTGATACAGAAAGTGACACTTTGTTGCTGAACAGTCGTTTTGATTTTAAAGATTATGAGATCCGTTACAACTATCTCGCTGGAAAAGATACGAACCGTATTAATAATACTGCAACATTGACCAAGACCCATAACGGTCGAGTCCGTTTTAACAAGAGTTTCTACGATAATCGCGTTTCCGTGAGTGCTGGTTTGCGTACAGAGTATTCAACGCTCGAGTTTTCTGGCAGTGGTCTTCGTGATTTTGCAGTTTCACCCGCAGGTAGTCAGTTTTTCTTTATTGATACAGATGCACTACCAAATAATAATGACCCTGATATTGATTATCAAACTGGAGATTTTGGGGACAACCTTGATTTAAATGGTAATGACATTCTCGATGTCGGGTTGGAATTTAGTGAAGCTGTGAGTGTCGATAAATTGCAGCTACGGATCGCTGTAGATGACTCTCTCGATTTCGGATCTAATATCGACAGGATAACGAACTGGGCAGTCTACACCAGTGATGATCAAGAATCATGGCAATTGCGTGCTTTGGCCTCGGTTCAGTATCTACGTGAAGACAATCTCTTTGAGTTGGTTCTTAATTCTGGAAGCTCTGCAGAATACTTTATGGTTGTATACTCTCCCCCTTTGGTTACCAACCAGATCGGGTTGGTCAGAGTCTCGGGTATCAGGGCTTTTATCTCGCGTGATTTGAAAGATGGATCCCATCAAAATACCCAGACATCAGTCTCAGCTTGGGATCGGCTGGCAAGTAACGAAATCGACTAGAATCGCATATAGTTTAAACTTTCAGGAACGGCGCAGCAGTCTGTTTGATGAACAGAATACCAAAGTCAACAATGGTTTCAGTATCATCCATTTGTTCAACGACATTTTTACAGGGACAGGTCGTGTTTCGGCTGGATATAGTTGGGATCAAGGGGACTTAAAGTCAAGTAACTATTCATATAGTGCCCGGTTGAGTGCCCGATACCTGGAAACACTGAATCAATCTTTGATTTACAGCGGTACGTTTGACCAGGACGAGGATGATGGCGATGATATCTCAAACTCGTTGATACTGAGAACGAATGCAGCCCTGTATCAGGGATGGGACCTTTCATTTGATCAAGGACTTTCCTGGCAGAGTTCTGATAACGATGATGACTCGTCGAACTATTTTCTACGCATCCAGAGCAGTCTGGTCCCGCATGACAGTTATAACTTGATTGCTGAATATTCGATTAATTGGGACGATGATGGAAATGGGATAGAACGAAGTGATTCCGGCCGGTTGAGAGCTTTTTGGGTTCCACGTGACACAATGAGTTTTTCGGGTGAAGTGCGTTTGCGCAAGAGCGCAGAGGGAGATGAGCAAATTTCTTGGGAATACAGTGCCAGTTGGTTGCCGCTCCGTGATGGGAGCTTGCAGTGTAACTTGGCATACAGCGAGGAAGAGGATCAGGATGGTCATAGGACTTGGTCGTTTTCGCCTAACTTAACCTGGGCAGTCACCCATTATTCAACCTTGGGACTGCGGTATAGTTTGGGAGCGCAGGAAACAAATAGTGAAATCAATGATTTTGAAACAGTATTTTTAAGTTTCAGGGTTTTTATGAATGACAGCTGGGAAGCGATAAACAGCAAGGGGTCTGATATGACGATGCTTTCAACGCGGCTCTCGATTTTATTCTGGTATCTGGTTTTGTTCGCTTTTAGCGGCTGTGCCATGACCGGGGTGGATTCTGGCAATGAAACCTATAAAAACAGCGTGATGAACTTTGCTGCCGTGCAGAGTGTCGCTGTTTTACCGTTTCAAAATTTAGCATCAGAAGATGATGCCGCTGCTCGAGTTCGTGATGCATTTATGGGGATGTTGCTTGCGACCGAGGCGATTTATGTTCTCCCTCCGGGTGAAGTTGAAAGAGGTATAGAGCGAACCAGTTTACGCAATCCTGCAGCCCCATCTAATGACAAGGTAAAAGCGCTTGGAGAAATCCTTAAGGTTGATGCCGTTATCACGGGTGTCCTGCGCGAATATGGAAATGTCCGCTCAGGCCAGACCGAAGCCAATCTAATTTCTTTGAGTTTACAGATGATGGAGGTTGAAACTGGTCGTATTGTCTGGTCAGGAGCCTCAACTCAAGGCGGGATTGGACTTTCTGAAAGACTCTTCGGAGGAGGAGGTAATCCGATGAATTCAGTCACTAAAGATGCCATCAATGACTTGCTCAATCAGCTTTTCGAGTAAAGCAGCTTTTTTGCAGCTTTTGGTGTTGCTACTGCTGACCTCGGTTTTAAGCGGCTGCGCTGGGTTGTGGCCAGATAAACAGAATCGTCCGCTGGCGCCAACTGTTACAGTACCGTCTCCTCAGATGGTTGGCACTGGGCCAATTCTATGGTCATTCGCGGAATCCTTACCTGCCGGAGAGGAGATTCGTTTCCAGCTCCGAAAGAAGGGTGATGTATCCAGGATTGTTCAGCATTCGGGCTCTGGTTTATGGAGTTGGTCTCCACAAACCGCTGGTCGCTATCAGGTTCGAGTCCTGCTGAGAGACCTGTCTGGAAAGGACATCGCTGGAGAATGGTCTGCTGTTTATGAAATCGTTCCAGAGCTACATGTCTGGCAACCTGAACCTGACAGACCCGCACCCCAAGCGGCAAAGACTGATGCAATTCTTTGGAATGTAAAACTTGCTGGAGGTGTAGGGCCGTTGAATCACACTTTTGAAGTTGAAAGGGATGGTATCGTTCAGAAGACTATAGACACTGGTCATAACCCCAATCTGTTATTTCGTCCGTTGACCTCAGGTGACTACAGGTTTCGAGTGCGGTCGGTCGATGTGCGTGGTAATCAGGATGTTAGTCCTTGGTCAGAAAATTATCCAATTGCTGCTGCCTTGGAGGTGAGCGCTCCAGTCGCCGGTCTTAGTAGTCCACAGGTTTTTGATGTGGTGGAGAAAATCCCCTGGGATGTTTCAGCTGAGGGGGGTGTTGGCGAGTTATCCTATCAGTTTGAATGGAGTCGTGTTCATGAAACATTCCAGTATACAGAACTTACTCGCAAACCGAGTTGGGTCTGGTATCCAGAACAGCCAGGAATTTATCGGGTACGGGTTCGTTTGACCGATGCACTTGGCAACCATAAGATTGGTGATTGGTCTACATCTTTTCAAATTGTTGCTCCATTGGAGATTGGCCGTCCAAAGAATGATGTACCGGCACCACAGGCTGCAGAGAGTGTGGCGATTCGTTGGCAAGCTGCTGTGTTAGGAGGGATGCCACCGTACAATTATCAATTTGAATTAGCTGAAAAAGGACAGGATGTGCGCTTTGTTCAGCAGGGGCTCGAAGATTCATGGAGCTGGAGCCCGAATCGGGAAGGCTCGTATCGGGTGAGAATGACGGTGATCGATGCACTCGGTTACCGTATTCAGAGCGCTTGGTCGAAAAGCTATTTGATCGTCCCACCGCTTCAGGTAGAGACACCGCAAACATCATTACTTTCTGATCAGTTCGCCCTCAAGGAGCAGATAGAATGGCGGGCTCAAATCAGTGGTGGCGTCGGCCAAAAAACGATTATTTTTCAGATTCAAGAGCAGGGCTCCAAACTGTCTACTGAAAAGATAACTCGTACGCCTGTTTGGCGTTGGAAGCCTCAGCACCCAGGGATATATCGTCTCCGAGCGACTGTCATTGATGAACGGGAGAATCGGCGTGTAAGCCTCTGGTCAAAGTGGAGGGAAGTTCGCGCACCACTAGCCGTAACCGGGCTACGCCCATCCCAGCCATCGCCGCAGTCAATACTGGGTGAGCCATTGTTGTGGCAGGTTGAAACCGTTGGTGGGGTTGGGTTATTAGACTACGAATTTCGAGTACGACGGAACGGTCAAGAGGTGATCGCACAACGTGGTTCAATATCAGAAATGCCATGGCGTCCACGATTTACAGGTCACTACCAGTTTAAGGTAAGCGTGCGAGATTCCCAAAATAGTTTTGCTGAAAGCTCTTGGTCCGATCTCTATGAGATTAATCCAGCTGTTACGGCTGCCAATCTCATCGCCTTTCTGCCACTGGAAAATCTCAGTGGTAAGAAAGTCCCGGCGACCAGCATAGATGCTATTTATAGAAAAAGGCTGGAGGAAAAGGGCCTACGCTTTTTAAGTCGGGAAAAGATGGATAGCTTCATGTTTCGGCACCGCGTTCGTTATACGGGGGGGGTCAGTTCTACGCTCGCTAAAGCTTTGCGGGATGAAGAGGGGGTTGCTGCTGTCGTTGTAACCTCGTTAGAAACCTATAGTAACACGGGCGTGCCGCAAATCGCGCTGACATCAAGGTTGGTTCTTTGTCATGATCTGCCGCGAATTGCCTGGATGGATACAGTTGGTATAACAGGAGATGATACTCCAGGGTTGTTGGCTTTAAAAAAAGTGAAGTTGGTTGAGCAATTACTTGATAAGTCTATGGGGAAATTAGCTGTATCGCTTGATTCTTATTTGACAAGCGGACTCAAAGAGGCTGCTCCAAGAGTCAAAGACTTGAAACCTGAAGATTATTACTTGTCCAGTAGCTTTGTTAAAGAGGCTCCTTATCGAATTGCCATCGTGCCTTTTCTGAACCGCTATGCTCGGAGGAACGCGGGCTTTATCGTTCCTCTTCACTTGGCTAGTGCCTTACACCGCCGTGACAATCTCGAGGTTTTTGAGCCGGGATTGGTTCGTGAACAGCTGCTGAAATATCGATTAATCATGCGTTCTGGGCCATCGTTGGCGACTGCGGATGTGTTGGCCAGTGAAACGACTTTGGGGGCTGATTTGGTATTATCCGGTTATGTCTTCGATTATCAGGATGATGCTGGCAATCCAAAGGTTGATTTTTCGACACGACTGTTTTCCGGCAAGGAACGAGAAATTGTTTGGTGGTCACGAAGTTACTCAACCGGTAATGATGGTGTTTATTTTTACGATTTAGGCCGTGTTCGTTCGGCACATGTCATGCTCCAACAAATGACAACCTCGATTAGCAATCTGTTGACTCAGTAATGACAATAAACCCGGGATGTTTAACTAAGGCTCAGCGAGCTAAAGATAAACAGACAGTTACAGCAAAGGATATCCACATGAAAATTCTAGACCAACTGACAGTCCTCTTCGTCTTACTGCTTTTTCTGTTTGCCCCCGCAGCTGTTGCATTTGGCCCAGCTGGTCAGACAGGTGTAACCGCGACTCCTGAGTTAGGTCGTGACCTTGCTGTGGAGTTAAGGATCCCTTTGTTTGACCCTGATTTTTCTGATACGCCTGTCGCCAGTTTAGGGTCAAAGACGGTTTTTTTGAAAGAACTGATCTCTTCATTGTCAGAGAGCAATAAAATTTTATTCTGGGAATACAAAACCGAAGCTGATGAACTGACAAAACAGTTTAACCAGGCTCTGGCAGAACGGATTAAAAAGTTTACCGAAAAATCGGTTAAACTTACGACCTTTACTCGGGGTGAAATTGACGATCAGCACAACCTGAAGTTGGATGCACCACTCTTCTCTAATCTCTTTATCAATGTGCCTGTCGCATCAATTGATGGAGTCCCAATTACCATCTCAGAATTTGCTCGTGATCTCCAGACCGTTCATATGGAAGCAAAAGGTGAGCATGCTCATTCTGGAGCAAAGGATAATATTCAACGCTTAATCGACCGACTGATTACTGTTCGGTTGGTTGAGCGGGAAGCGCGTAATATCGGTTTTGATCAGGCCGTTTCTTTCCGTAAAAAGGTTGAAAATCATGCTCAAAAGACATTGCTTTATGGTTTGCTAAATACTCATATCGCTGGCGTTGCCGTTGATGAAGTTGCTGTGGATAAGCTATATCGGCAAATTTCTCTTGAAGGTCAACTTAGTAGTTATCGCTTTGAAACTGAAGAAGATGCCAATAAATTGCTGAAAAGTTATAGCGACGGTGAAGATTTTGATCAGCTTATTGCGGCTGCTGTTAAGCGGGGAAAAGTGATCGCCGGTAAAGATGAAGGTTATGTCAAGTTTAAAGAATTGCTACCGAATATCGCCAAGTCTGCCAGTAATATGGAAATTGGTGATGTCAGTGAGGTTTTTCGTCAGGCGGATGGTTTTATTCTTTTTAAGCTAATGGGACGACGGTTCGTCGAAGATGCTCAGGCGAGACAGTTTGCCATGAATAATGTCTGGGAAGCACAAAGAGCAAGCGCTGGAACCGATTACATCAATAAGGTGATTGATCAATACACAGTGTTCGACGAAGAGGTTCGTTCCTCACTCGATTTCGCAGCAATCTTGCAAGCTAATCCAGAAATTCAATTAACTGAGGCATTGCAGCCACTACTTAACGATGAGCGTTCTTTCGCAACAGTTTCTGGTGCTGAGACGAAGCAAATCACTGTTTCTGAAGTTGCTAAAAAATCAAAGAAACATTTTTCATGGTACGGACGTAGCTTTAAAACCTTCTGAGGTCGATAAAGCCAAGGATGAAATTCTTCAAGACATGTTGTTTCGCATGGCCGGGACTGTTGATGCACGAGCAAAAGGTCTTGATCAAAGAGACGATTACAGGAGTGAAATTAATGAGTTCGAACGACGTTCCCTCTTTGATGTCTTTATGCAAAAAGTTATTATGCCTGAAGTTCGTTTGGATGAAGAGCAAGTCCGTGCCTATTATGATGAGCATCAGGATGAGTACATGACTCCCGCTATGGTCAAATTTAAGAGTCTTCCGTTTTATCGTCAGGATGATGCTCAGGACGCTGCCGATAAATTGAGCAAAGGGAGTGATTTTAAATGGGTTTCAGCCAACGCGGAAGGCCTGGTCGATGTCCAGGATAAAGATTTATTGCAGTTTGACCGTAATATCCTCAGCCAGACAGCCTTACCTGAAGGGCTGCAAGAACGTGCTGCAACCGCTAAGCGTGGTGACACAGTTGTGCATGCTGAGCCAAATAACTTTTTCTATGTTCTGTACTTTGAAAATGTTTTTCCACCTGAAGCAAAGCCCTACGATCAGTTGCGCGAAGAAATTTTAAAAATTGTGTACCAGGAAGAAGTCTCTGCGACGATTGATACATGGGTTGAAAAACTCAAGGAAGCATATGAAACCAAAGTATTTCTGGTCAGGGGAGAACGCTGAAAATGAGCACCGGATTTCGATGGGATAATTTCAAGACTTTAATATCTATAGTGAGGAATGCCTATGTTTGATGTGTCTATAAGAACCAAAACAGGCTATGGCGTTATTCTTTTTTTAGGCATATTGGCTCTGGTTTTAAGCCTTTCAACGCAGAGCCATGCTGCAAAACGCACATTTACCAAAAAAGGTTGTGTTGATTGTCACAAGGATTACGCTAAGCAATATCTCACAAAAAAAAATATTCATCCGGTGGTTAAAGAGCAGAAATGTGACGAATGCCATCTGCCTCACGGGATTGTCCCAAAGCTGCTGATGAAAGAATCGGGGAATAAGCTCTGTCTAACCTGTCACAATAAAGAATCGATTGGTCTGGATAAGAAAGTTATTCACGGTGCTTTGCGCAACAGCCAGTGTAGCGCCTGTCATGACCCACATGCCTCAGATAATGCATTTTTGCTCAGCAGTTCCGGGAATGATATCTGTTTAAGTTGCCATGACCCTGAGCCTTTCAATAAAAAATTCGTGCATGCCGTTATTAAGGATGACGGTTGCTCTTCTTGTCACCAGGCTCATGCCTCGGAAGAAGAAAAATTGTTGACTGCCGAGCCAAAAAAACTCTGCTTGTCCTGCCATGACAGTAAGGACAAGGGTTTTACCCGTGCTCATGGTAGTTATCCTGTAGAACAACAGAGCTGTGGAACTTGCCATGATCCCCACTCGTCCAATCAAGCGAAATTGTTGAAGAGTAGTATTCATTCGCCGGTAGCGGATGCCAACTGTGATTCCTGCCATGTTGAAGCCAGTGGAACAGACCCTTTCGCATTACTGAATCAGGGTTCCAATCTTTGCCTTGAATGCCATGATAACGAGACTCTCTCCGGCGATAAAGCAGTGAAACATGCCCCGTTTATGGATGGTGATTGTTTGTCCTGCCACAACCCTCATACCTCGGAGTATCCAAGGTTGATGATTGCTGAAGGGAATAACCTCTGCTTTGAATGTCATGCTGAAAAAGACAAAAATGTAAAATTCCCACACGCTCCACTTGAAACCGGTGACGGATGTCTTTCCTGTCACCATCCTCATGCCGCAGAATTTGCCGGACTGGTTTCAGCGCCACCCGAGGGTGACCACTGCCTGGAATGTCACCCTGATGTCAATAAAAAAGCTGAAAAATTAACATATTCTCACTCCCCAGTGATGGATAACATGTGTACCAGTTGTCATAATCCTCATGGCTCAAATGGTGAACATATGCTGGCTAAGCGTGCCGATCAAATATGCTATGAATGTCACGCTGATGCCCAGGCAGATTTTATCCAGGCAGTGGTTCATCAGCCGGTTAAGTCCGGCAGCTGCATCAGTTGCCATAGCGGTCATGGTGGTAAGAATCAGGCGTTTCTGAAAGCGTCAGGAGCAGATCTCTGTTCCAACTGCCATGATACGCTAATGCTCCCTGCAACCAGTGAAGAGCAGGTGCATGAACCTTTTGCTGATCGTGACTGTATGGTTTGTCATGCCGCCCATGCTAGTCCTTTTGGTGGTATGTTGACTGATAGTCAAACTGTTGTCTGCGCTAACTGCCATACTGATGTTACTAGTACCGAAAGTAATGCTATCAGTCGACATCAGCCAGTTGAACAAGGTCAGTGCAGTAGCTGTCATAACCCCCACAAAACGAGCTTGCCAAAATTACTTCTTGCGAGTGATGTTGATTTATGTCTGACCTGCCACAAAGGCATCAAGTCAAAAATGGATGAAGGTCGCACCCATGCTCCGGCTGGTCAGGATTGTACGAGTTGTCATAAACCTCACTTCTCTATGGAAATACAGCTTCTCAAGCAGTCTCAGCAATTACTATGCGCCGAGTGTCACGAAACAGGAGAGGCCGATTTTGTCAAGGCTCATGCTGGGATCTCGGCAGACGTGATGAATTGTGTCAGTTGTCACAATCCGCACGCGTCGAAGGACCCAAAATACTTTAAAGACGTGATGCATGCGCCTTTCGCCGCACGGTCTTGCTCTCCATGCCACGTATCAGGCGAATAAGGGGGACCTATGAAGCCACTCATGAAATACATGATACTTAGTTGTTTGATTTTCTCTCTAACCTTGACGGCGGTAGTAACTGTTCAGGCTGCTGATCAATTTAACTTGGCTCCGGGAGCAAGAGGCAAGCTCTGCCTGACCTGTCATGAAGGTTTTGCCGAGACGATGCAGAAAAAAAAATATCCATACTCCCTTGGCTGAAGGGAATTGTACCGGTTGTCATAATCCGCATGCGACAGATCATGGAATGTTACTAGCCTCTGATGCTTCGAATATCTGTTCGAGCTGTCACGAAGGGCTCGTTGCACCTGATGCCCGCAGCTCTCATCAGGTGGTCAGTGAAGGAAAGTGTGTGACTTGCCACGATCCTCATTCTTCCGATTTTCGAATGAATCTGGTCAAGTCAGGAAGTGAGCTATGCTTCGGTTGTCATGAAGAACTAGGGCAACAGATCGGCAACAATAAATACGGACACAGTCCCGTTAGAGAGGACTGTATGACCTGTCATACCCCACATGCTTCAGCAGACAATGTTTCGTTGTTGCGCAAACAGGCGCCGGAACTTTGTCTGGAATGTCATGATGCGAGTAAGAAAACATTTAAGAGTCAGCATGTCAGCTACCCTGTAGAACAAGCTGATTGCTCGTCATGCCATAATCCTCATGGTTCAAATACGACATCAATGCTTTATGACAATGTTCACGAACCTTTGACTAATCGTATGTGTAAGCAGTGTCATGAACCTCCAACTTCGGAGACCCCATTTGCGACCCTTAAAGAGAGTTTCGAACTGTGTCAGGGCTGTCACTATGAGATGGTTAACGAA
>JDSF01000145.1_pt1 | contig 51407 bp, 66 predicted proteins | sample 199441 | NCBI WGS metagenome assembly JDSF01 (sample SAMN02592751, study PRJNA231836) | bioreactor metagenome | isolation source: continuous culture bioreactor denitrification-DNRA | place: Germany: Bremen
ACGACGAAGAGAATCAAAGATTCTCAAGTGCTTCACAATACACAGTCTTGCCCAGCGCACCGTTTGAAGAAAAATAGTGCTCGGCCACCTACTAAGGTACGCTTCCTGCGCTCTTTTAACGAATAACAAGTCATATTCTTCAAATAAGGACTTACCAACATCGGTAGCAATGATATAATTAGAAGTAGTATTAAATACATAGAGCAAAACTACCGATATTACTAAAGTAGACTGCTTATGAAAAGGATGGTACTTATGAAAAATACAATGAAGACGGGTGTATGCCTGGTTGCTATAATTGGATGTTTATTTGGGTCAATGTCTTTGTCGTTTGCAATACCTTCTAATTGGGCTTATGATTCAGCGTACTGGGCACGAACAGAGAATGCGTTTCCAGAAGACCTGCTGCTTTCCAATATGAATACAGCTCATTTGACACGTGAAAGTTTGGCTGAAATACTCGTTTACGCTTATGCTAAGGCAAATTCTGTGAGTGTGGATGCACTTCCGGCAGGGGAACCTTTCACCGATACAGATAATGTCCTTATTGGCAAGGCGTATCAAGCTGGACTTATGACTGGTGTCACAGATATTCAGTTTTCTCCAGACACGGTAGTGAGTCGAAGCACAGTGCTTGAAAAAGTAAGACTTTTGTTACTCAAAATGAACATTACACCAACATCAACTGTCATATCAGCACCTTATAGTGATATGAGTCAGATTTCATCATCTTTAAGGCCGGCAGTGAATTATTTGTATGGTCTAGGCTGTCTTTCTGGATTTGCTGAAGGATCATTCCAACCAAGCACACCAGCAACAGTTGAAATGGGGCTCTCTTTGGCTATGCGTGTTCTAAAAGCACATAACTGGATCGATGGTCCGGTTGCTGAATTGTCCACTCAAAGAGTTTTAAATAATGACTTTTCAGTGCCGACAAGAACTGCAACAGTACTTACTATTTATAAGCCTTCAGAAGTGAATGGTATTAGAATGTACTACACAGGTCTTTCATTAACTGGCTCACAAGACGAGGTTGCAACTGCCCATCGTCAGATTCCTGCCATCGCTGAAAGGCGTTCATCGTATACTTACGAAGCTGTAGCAGTCTTGACAGACACACTCGACGAAGTCTGGGATGGTGTCAAAAAGCAATATGATGTAACAGAAGAAATTTATATTAATGGATCAACTGGGGCTAAGAGCTCAACGCCGATATTTGTGTCGAATTATATTAAACTCCACACAGGTAAACGCCTAATGGTTGATTTCATCAAATAGGATATTGAGAAAAGCAAAAGACCGTGGCAGACGCCACGGCCTTTTGTGCTTATATATTGTCATAAACATGTAATCGCAAGGCCTGTGCCATAGGAGTATAATTAGGGTAGAAAAGTATGTCAGCAAGATTGTGCGACGGATATATATGAAAAAATCAAAAGATTTTAGATCGATATCTGTAATAAAACAGTAATGAACTGACATTTGAATTTTGTCGATAAATATCAAAAGCCTGAAAAAATTATAACACTTAAAATACACACTGGAGGAGAGTTTTATGAAATCGCGGGAAGTTCGTAAAAGACTCAATAGAGTAATATCCATATTAGTTATGATAACAATGATGATAGGTCTGATGCCACTCTCACCAAGGGACTGGTCTTTTGCTGTGCCTGTCGGAGAGATATAGACGTTACAAGTATCAGATTTGTTCGTGAACACAATGGCTTTAATACAGTTGGAGCCTATGTAGAAATCGCTGGTACAGGTCTTCAGGGTAAGACGATTCGATTTGAAAAAGCTGGCCTTGGTGGTGGTTTTGAAGAAATCGGAACCAGAGTTATTGATGAAGACACTTTTGTGAAATTCACATTTGAACCAGAAGACGCAGAAGTCCTTGCTGGTGCAATGCGAATTGGCACATCTGAAATCGATCTTGGCCTAGAGACATTTCCAAACTTAAGTGGTATTGATCAACAAAATATCAACTTGTCGAAATATGGTGCGACACCAACCGATTCAGATGCAATTCTAACGATAACTGGTAATAATTTAGATCAAATAGGCACGGTTACAAGTGGCTCAGCAATCACTGCAAAGTATGGTCGAGTACAATCCCGAAGTATAGACGATACACAGTCATATATAAACTTTGCTCCTGACTACTCATCTGTAACATTAACAGAACCTCCTCTACCAGGTGAAAAAGGTTTCCAGAATATTATTATTGAGAAAGAAGATACATCTGCTGGATATACTACAAGCGTAGAATATCTATATGCCAATACCTTTAGATTTATGGAAAACTTAGGACTTACTGATCCGCTCATGTTCCCAAACACAGGGGCCAAGGGTGATTTTGTGTATTTTACTGCAGATGATTTTGTAGATACACTCAACTATGATGCCTATTTTTTGAAAACACTAGATGGTTCTGATGTCTTTAGTGAAGGCAATAAAGCAGATTACGTGGCCCTCGAACTCGGTGCAAATCCTGGGGATGAGGACAGACTTATAGTAAAAGTGCCAGATGACCCTGACTTTGAACTTAGAAGTTATTATGTTGTACTCACAAATACCGTCAATGGCGAAATAATTGCGGAACAAATTATGTTAGATGGTGATGGAAACCCAGATCAGTTTACAGTAATCGGTTCTGGTTTTCAGCCGACTATTGAAAGTATATTCCCTAAAAAAGGACCTGACACGGGCTCGAATGTTCAAATATCAGGTCGTAATATTGTCACGTTAAACTTACCTGATTTAGAAGGTTCTGGGGATTTTAAAACACCAGTTGCTCCAAATGTAAATCCATCAGGTCAAGATAGTAATAAAACGCTTCATATTGAGTACGATGATTCTGGTATGACCTATAAAGGAAATGCGGCCACTGCAACCAGAGATATTAAAGTTCAGATTGGTAAAGAAGCCTATTTCGTTGAAAATGCGGACAACACCTTTAATGTTAGTAAAGGTCTTCCTGACAGTATGCTTCTTATGACAGACACCATTGATGATGCTCTTACAGATCCGTTTAAGGATGTTGTTATAGAAATTACGACGGTTATTACTGAAACAGTCTCTGGAAACGTTTATACATTCAGTCAGATCGTAACCCTTCAAGACGGGTATGAGTTCGAACCTTCAACTTTAACACCGATTATTGAAGAGATTACTCCTGACACTATTCAAATTGAAGACTACAGTATTGATGTAGGTTCAGGTCCGGTTGCGTTTAACAAGTTTTCTGAAGAAACGTTAATTGCAATTAAAGGTTCACAGTTCTTAGTTGATAAGGAAGTTGATGAACAAGGTAATGCTTTTGTACGTTACCCTACAGTTCTTATCAAGAAAAATAACGACAATACATTTACAAGCAAATATCAGCTTGGTTTCTTCCCGAATGAAATCGTGGATGGTGTTTTGGGTGTAATCAAATATAAAACGGATGAAAATGAAGTTGACGAATACGTTCTTCGTGATGAAAACAATAATCCGATTAAACTAGATATAACAGTGGTTGATGCAGATAACAACATAATGGATGGTACCGAAGATAAAGATGTTGGTACAAAAATTCTTATTAGAATACCAAGTGTCTCTCTTTTAGAAGACGGCGGTATCAAACATATTCAAGTAACAAATCCACGAAGACAAAGTGATGAATTTGGTGCGTCTAGCATTAAGTCAGATTCTGTATCCTTTGTTCAAACAACCGATGTGCCTGTAATTGAGTCGGTTGATCCTCAAATTACAACTGTTGAGGGCGACGTAGAAGTGGTTATTACGGGTGCCAACTTCCAGGACGGCGTTCGTGTGTTCCTAGACGGTGAACTGATTGATGGTGTTACAAAAGATATAGCACCTGATGGCGAGAAAATTCTACTGAAATTCACAGCACCTCCAGGGCGTGCAGGTACAACACAACTTCAAGTTATTAACCCGAATGGTGGTCTCGCTGTAAAAGACTTCACCTACGTAACGACATTTGCACAAGATCCCGAGTTTACAGATTTTAACCCTAAGAGTGGTACAGAAGACACTTTAGTGGTTATTGATGGTGACAATTTCCTACGACCTGACCCAACATCCCCAGGGACAACGGGTTATGATGGACTTAGATTAATTGGTACACGTGTTTACTTAGATGGTGAGGACATTAACCAATATAATATTAATCAATCTCTTGGTAGCATTGAGTTTGATCCATATGTATCACCTGGAAATGAAGCCGTCATCCATCCAGAAGCAGGGAAGGCACTTTATTCACCATTTTATCTGAATACCTATGTTACAAGAGCGTCTGACAATAAGGTGTTCTATTTAGGGCGTGACAAAGACAAGAACCCACGTATTACAAATAATGACGACGAGTGGTACGACATTAGAAGAAATGCTTCCAATTCAGGTTATGAAGCTTATGATCAAACGGATACACTCGTTGGTGTGGCTACGATTTCCTATAATAATGGCGTGACCAACATTGTCATTACAGGTGGGCCAACTTTTAATATTACAATGGACAACAATGTACTTATAACGAAGAAAGATGCAGCTGGTGTCGATTATGCCGATATCGCAGACTATGCTGAGAGTATCCTTCTTACAGATGGTGTGTCTTACTATACATTAACAAAGAATTTTGATAATGAGATCCGTCTTTCTAATGGTAAAGACAACTTATATACAATTAAATGGGACAATGACAATAACAAATTTGTCGCAGAAAAGGATTCAGGCGGCACACAGGATGTCACTGTAGCTGCTGATGGAACGAAGATTACTATTGGTGTTGCTGGGGACCTGACGTATATTACCCCATATATTGTAGATCCTGACAACAATCAGATTATTGGTGACAGAACAAGCGTTATTAGTAAATATCAAGTGACAATTCGAGTTCCAGGACTTGATACTGGTAAAGGGTACAAGGATGTTCGTGTTGTAAATCCAGATACGAAATTTGCTGAAAAAACGGGTGAAGAAGGATTTTACTACGTCACTCAACCGAGTTCTAATCCTGTTATTACAAGAGTAGATCCTAAAAAAGGTGCAACTGAGGGTGGATATGTTATCGACATTCATGGTTATGACTTCCGTGACGGAATGAAGGTTTATATTGATTCTGTTGAGGTGCCTGAAGATGAAACGTTTATCAATATAGATGGTGATATCGTTACAGTACGAGTTCCTGCCTACAAACAAAACCTAATTGAAACATTTGGTGTAGATGAAATAGATGTTTCAGTAATTGTTTTGAATCAAGATGGTGGTAGTGACGCTCTTACAGCTGGATTCAAATATATTATTCCAGTCTCTTCGCCACAAATTCAACAGATCTTACCAGGTACAGGTTCTGCAACTGGTGGAGAAATTGTTGAAATTCTAGGGTTTGAGTTTAGATACTTCGAGCCTTATGAAAATAAGGTTGGTGGCTCGGAATATAATCTTGGGGATGATTTTGAAGATCTTCATACAAATGGTGAGTGGGATGACCTCTTAGACATTAATTCAACCACAGATACAGACAGTGATGGTGTTCATGACATCATTACCAAAGTGCCAGATTCACAAACACCATACTTTGACTTCTATATGGAGTCCAAGGTACTTCCTACAGTTTACTTTGGTGAAGAAAAAGCAAAAATTGTTGAGTTCTCCGAAGGTTATATGAAGGTTATTACACCAAAACGTGAAGCTGGAACGGTTCAAGTTACAGTTGTAAACAATGACCTAGGTGTGTCTAATGAAATGCCATATACGTTTACCGCTTCAGCGCCTACAATTACGACAGTTAGTCCAAACAAAGGTCGTAAACAAGGTGTGGAAATTAAAGATATATACGGTTCAGAGTTTTACCGATCAGTTATAAACGGTTATACGAATAATGTGGATGATTCCATTGTTGAACTAACTGACATAGAAACGATTGTTCGATTTGGTTCAATAGACAATAAAAATATTGCGCGTGAACAACCAAATTCAGGGCTGATCTTTAATCAGAGAACAACCGTTGAACTTGAGGGTGGACTTCGCGTTTCGTACGATGGTGATGCAAATACCATTACCATGTCGGTTGAAGAAAATGGCAAGGTGTATACACGTGTGTTTAATAACTACGATGATTCAGATGCATACTTCCCAATGGAAATGTTGACGAGTGATTCTATCTATTACACACCAAATGGATACACTGAAGGTGATGGAACAACGTATACCAATAAAATATTCGAGTATGTTCGAATGTATATTGAAGACAAACGACTCATGGTTGAAAGAGGTTATGCACCGAAAGTGGAGTACGATAATGTAAACCACTTAGTGGTGACAACACCGTCCTATTACACAATTGATCCAGTAACACTGGCAATAACAAATCCAGATGGCGGCGTTGCAACAACAACATTTGAATATACTAATCCAGATTCTAATCCTAAGATTTATTCTATCGGAGCAAAGATCATTTCTCCAGATCAGAGTTACTGGATGGTTGAAGGTGCTGTTAATGGCAGTATTGAAATTGAAATTTTAGGCCTTGATTTTAGAGAAAACCTTCAAGTTCGCGTTGGTGAAAAAATAGCAACGGTACAAGAAAAAACAACGAAGGACATTGATGGTGTTATTTACGATGTTTTAATCGTAACAGTTCCAACGGGTTCAGATTCAGATCTTGATCAGAAGTACCCTGTTCTGATTGAGAATGAAGATGATGGTATTGCGAACTCCGCAACACTAGATAATCTAATTGGGCCAAACTATGGCGCAGAAACGATTCCGTTCTACTTCATTTATAGAAAACCACTATCTGCACCAACCATAGAATCGGTTATTCCTGCAGAGACCAGTGTGTTTGGTGGTCATGAAGTTGTTATTACAGGTAAAGACTTCCGTGCAGGTGCAGTTGTAATAATTGGTACTGTTGGTGGCATTCCAATTACAGATGTAAGTATTGAAAACAACGGTACAATTATTAAGTTTACAACCCCGACGACCATGGTCGTTGGCGACAAGGCAGTTGTTGTTCAGAATGCCGACTTTGGTCAGGCTGTTTTAGAGGGTGGACTTAAGGTTGTCTCTTATCCGCAAGTTGAAACAATATTTGAGGAAACTGGAGAAGAAGGTGCTGGACGATTGTCCGTAGAGGGTGGTCAGAAGATCATGCTTAAAGGTACTGGATTCCAAGAAGGGGCAACGGTTGTCTTCTCAGGTAATAGAACAGAATATGTTGATACAACACAAGTCGGTGATATAGGCCTTTGGAAAGATGACAAGAAATATATCATTGAAAGTGGAACACAAGCAACATCTGTTGAATATGTGGATTCTCAAACCTTAATAGTTACAACACCAGAACTCAATAAGGAAGATTTCCTCGATGTTACAGTAATTAACCCCGATACAGGTATTTCAGATGGTGATATCACTGTCACATATTCACAGCCTGTGCCGTCAGATCCAGTGGGGCTCAAAGTAGAGCTTGTAGCAGATCGGTACATTAAACTGTATGGATATGAAGCTGAGGACGTAGAGTATTATGAAATTTTCTTTAACATTAGTGATGAATCAATTTTCAAATTATCAAAAAATGCTAATGGTGAGTTTATGTACTTAGACACAACCACACGTGAGCCTTACAAAATTACAAAACTCCCTGGATTTGAACAGATGCAAAAGGGCGATAAAATTCACTTCCTTTTGAGAGCTGTTAATAAATTTGGGCCGTCATCATACTCAAACATAGCCTTCTTGACCTTCGATGACATGGAAGATGTGGAGTATATTGGACCAGAAGACGTAGACGGTGGCTTAGAAGTTCCAGCGGGTGAAGATTATAGACACACAATGGTTGGAAACGAGTCATTGGTTGACCTAGCGGCGGAAGAATTGCCAGTTAAGCTTGTAATAGACCTGACAGAAACCACATTTACTGAAGAAATGGTTCGAACTGTAAATGTACCTGGTGGTGCAATTGAGTCTTCAGGGACGGTTGTTCTTTTAGACTATGGTGATATGCGCATTCAGTTCTTGCCTGTGAATTTAAACACAAATACATTCAGGTCAATGAACTTTAGTGAAAACACATACGGTAGAATTACAACAAAGTGGGCAGAAGGCGACTATAGCAGCCTTTTGATCAGTGATATACCAAGAGGTATGCGGGCAGCGAGTCCGATATTTAACATTGAGTCTCATCAGTTAACAACACAGGAGAACAGAAGTTTGACAACTTAAGTGGTGAAATGGATATTGTTCTTCCTTATGATGTTGGTAGACTTAGGGGAAGTGATGAAGGTTCCATTCAATTATACAAATATGACTCAAGTCAAAGCGCTTGGGTTCCATATGCATCATCACTCAATCAGGAAACTGATGAACTTTACATGCGTGTGGGTGAGACTGGGTACTATATGATGTTGGCGAATCGTTAGAGGTGTAGACAATGAAAAAAAATATGACATGGATTCTTATAGTGGTAATGCTGGCACAACTAATTTCACCTATAGTCTTTGCAGATATTAATGTTGATATTCCAGTGCCTGAGTTCCGTTCGGCTGTACTTGATATCACAGAAATGAATGTGATTGAAGGTGTAGAAAACGGAGTGGAACTCCTTTCACGGGTTCAGTATGAGGATGTTTCAGATAATCCTTTTGAAAAAAGTATTGTGAGGATGGCCACTCAAGGGATCGCGAGTAGACAGGGTGAATCGAACTTCAGTCCGGACGTAGAAATTACGGGATTTGAAGCGATGAAGTACCTTGTTAGATTGGCTGGACAAGAAGCTGCGGTTCAACAGGCGGTTTTGCCACTAACAGGTGGTTTATCTCAAGGTGCAATAGATGCGCTATATAATGAACAATATGCAGCTCAAGCACTTGCGCAAGGGACTTTGTTAGCAACAGAATACACGAATATGAATAGTCCCACAACTCGCGAACAGTTAGCAATGTGGGTGGCACGTACAGCGGGACTTGCACCAGTGTTTCAAGATGTAGACGCAGTCTTTGGGTTCAATGACTACGCCCTTGTAACACCTGAGAACAGAGGGCTGATAGAGTCTTTGATCAGAAGTGAAATTATGACATCTGGTAATGATGGCAATTTTGATCCTAGAGGGACAATGACACGTGGTGAGTTCATGGAAGTGGTTGATGCGGCAGCAGAATCACTATTTGCTCAAAATGGTATTACTGTTGGGTATGGTCTTGTTACTGGTGTTCAACCAAATACCACTCAAGAAGTTGGATACAGTGTAGAGGAACGTACTCTAATTGTTCGAAATATTGATGGATCTGCAACGGGTATCAAATCGAGTGTGAACAGCACAACAAACCAGAAGGTTGACTATGTTGTATATAAAGACGGTATCCAAACGGAATCTAGGTCCATTCTCCTTGGAGATGAAATCCAGTATTTCGTTCAAAACGACCGTGTGTTTTATGCAGAAGTAATTGATGACAATACAATTATCGAAAAACTGAGAATTAGTGATGAACAAGAAGGCAACTTTACAACATACTTTGGCTCTATATATGAAATTCTCCAGCAAAAACATTGGCAGAATGACAGATATATTGATTCGAAGAGATATAGGGTAAGGACGTTTGACGGACAGACGTTTGACTTAGTTGTTGAAACAGACGTATATACTGGTATTACAAATGACATGATTGTTTACAAAGGTCAGCAAATAGGGGGGAATGTCCCTTATAGAAGTTGGTGACGATGTGTCATTTGTTGTAAAAAAAACAATGATGATGTTGTGTATGTAAGTGCTATACCACTTTGGAAAACGGAATTAAGTGGTACGGTTCGATATGTTACAACAGATGAAACCACTGGTGACAGTACAATCACAGTGTTTGGTTATGATGACATCATATATGAGTATCCAGTGGCCTCGTATGCGAATGTGACAGTGAATGATTCTTTTGGAACACTGGAAGATCTGCGGTATGGACAAGATGTATCACTAGACTTGAACCAAGGCTATGTTGTTAAAATTGACTCAGAAACATTTATTGATAAACCTGGTTACATTCCTAAGTATGGAAAAATGAGAATGGGTAATATATTTGCGATTTACCCAGCAGGCATTGTTTTCGATATAGGTGGGGAAAAAATCACATATACAATTCCATCAGGTGTGCCAATTACCAAGGGTGGTATTGCCGTGACCAAGAACGCTTTAAAAGAAGGCGATTCAGTTAAGCTATTCTTTGACGATATTTATTCAGACGATATTTCAAAGATGGAAGTTGAAGGTATAGAACGTCTAATTCAAAAGGTTTATAAAGGGAAACTCGGTAGTGTAAATGAAAAGAAACAAATGATTACGCTATATGAGCCAAGATACCTTAAAAATGAGGATTGGGAATCAGTAGATGGTTATACTAAAGACTTTACTTTATCAAATGAAGCTGAAATTTGTTTAGGCAACCTTGAGGTCAACTTAGATAACCTTGAAAGAGATCACAAAGACGATACGGTTTACGTTGTTGTAGAAGACTCTTACGGTGAAACTGTAACATCGAAAGTGACAATCAAGTCTGGTGGAGAAAACATTTACAGCGATAACATTCGTACACTAAATGATGCACTTGGAAGTATGGAACTCGATAACCGTATTAATATGAATATTACTAAAGGGACAATTGTGCTAAAAGAAGGCAGAATTGTAGACCCATCACTTCTAGCAAAACGAGATAACGTACTAGTTGTTAGTGAATCTTTCCTAGGGGAAAGCAATGCGAATGTGGTTAAACTAATCACTAGAACTGAGAATATCTTTGATAGAATTTATATTGGCGCTATCGAAAATGTTGGTGGGAACTTCTTTACTCTGAGAAACTGGTCTACTATGAATGACAATGAGTGGGATGATATAGACACATCAATGACTGACAGCTTCTATTTCTACAGTGATACAGTTATAAAAAGATATTACTGATGATGACAAAATAAAGACAATTAAGCCAGCAGATTTCTTCCATAACTCCTATGCTCGTATTGAAAATAAAAGTAATGATAATAAGGGTCTAGAGTATGAAAGATACTACGCAGTTATGGTTCTTAAAGATCTAGACGGCGCATCACGGTCGGTTGTGTCTATGAATATGAGACATAAAGGATTCCTTGAAGGGCAAAATATTGATGATGATAATGATAAATTAAGCGAAATCAAGATTGAACTTGAAGATGTAATTGAAGACATGTTCTTAACAAGAGGTTTAGTTGATGAAGTGGATACATCGTCATATCAAAGAATTAAGTTAACAGACTCAAATGACTGGTTTGCTTCAGTGGCCGAATGGAGAGCGAATTCAGTAGATACCTATGTAGAGTACAAAAATTCACTCATTATTAAAGGTAATAGTGAAATTGATGTGACTGACATTGAGCAAGGTGACACAATTTATGTGCTGCGTCATAATGAAAAAGCTCAGGTTATATTTGTTAGTGAAGATTAAGGAGGGTTTTGATGAAGCAATTTAGTAGATTATTAGCTGTAACAATGCTGTTGTCAATGCTCCTTAGCGTAACGAGTTTTGCTGAAATATCGAGCTTTGAAGGTGGGGTTGTTGGTGATCCCACCCTAGACGACGGCACTTTTGAATATGAGGAAATGTTCTTCTTATCAGGCAAGCCAATAAAGCTTGTTGGAACGGTTGAATTGCCAGATGCACCAAAGGCGGGAGCGTCCACTTATTCACTTTCCTACACGTACGAACTGCAAAACACTGCAGAAACGGTGACACTCAGCAGAGATGTTACTTATGAAGTGGTTGAAGTTGTGAATGAGTCTATGCAACAAACAACATATAAAGCCGACATAAGTAGTCTTGATGAAACTATTACTGTAGGAGGAACAACGTATACCCTTGGTAGTTATTTGTTTGATGAGTCTCAGTTGATTGATAATACACCAGCCGTGGATTATTTTAATGGAAACCTGTATTCCAAGCGGAAGTACTTTATTAATGGGAATCAAATCACAAATGAGGGTGTTGCGACGGTTGAAATTACGAGCGACAATTATATTGGTTACAAACACCTTTGGGGTGATTTAGAGACACAAGTCTTGCTATATGACATAAGAGTGGACTTGCCAGAAGCCGCAGATGCAACTTCAAGCGCAGATTGGTCAGGACAAGTGATGCTCAAAATGAATACAGTGACACGAAAGACGTTCAATTATTCTTCTACGGATCCTCAGACAATTAGTTTTAGAGGAAATTATGTCACTACAACAACTGATGAAAATGTGCTTCAATACACATATAACCTTCCGACAATTGCCGATGATGGAACTGTAAGTGAATCGGTTCGGAACAAAGGTGAGGAAAATCTTCGCAGTGATATGATTACGGATTCCAATAGTTTGATTACATCAAAACTTCGGGACATTGGCGGTCACTGGGCTGAAAGTAGCATTTACTTGTTGTCCAGTTTAGAAGTATTTTCTGCGGATGACATGTATTTCGGGCCAGATCTTCCTGTAAATCGACTTGATTTTGCAAAGGCAATTACGAAGTCTATAGCGAGTGTTTCTCCATTTACAGACCAAGAACTTATTAAACGTGACAGACAAAGAGATAGAGAAGATCTTTATTTAGATATAGACAGTAAAGACCCAGATTTAGCTTTTGTTGAATTTGTCAAAAACAAAGGACTAATGGCGGGTGAGGGTGACTACTTTATGCCTGACCGTACACTTAGACGAGCAGAAGCCATTTCCATTATGGTTAATGCACTGGGAATGTCCCATTTAGCGCCTCAACCTCCATATACAACTGGATATGTTGATGATACAAGCATTCCGTCATGGGCCCGTGACTCCATTTATGTTGCGTCAGAAATTGGACTGATTGACGGATTTGAAGATGGAACAATACGACCCGACAAAGTGGTGACACGTGCAGAAGCCGCTGTCATGCTAGAAACATTCATCCGACACATTAAAGATGAAATTTCATATGATTATCGAGAAAAGATTATTAATCGATATTAGAAATTAGATGTTTAACCCCGTTTAATTATTAGTGAGTTTTGCTATTTAGAAACGTGTTTCTTCTATAATGGTATTGCTGAACTGTTTAAACGGGGTTTTCTAATTACTGAGTTAGAGTCAAATAAGCAAATTTTCTCTAATCTGACGCTATATATGCGACACATCGGTAATGGTGTGTAACATTTTAGTTAATAGAAGTGTAGGACGGTGTAGAAACAGAAATTTGTGGTAGGAAATAAGCATAAAGAATTGACAGTTTGAGTTAGGAGGCATTATATGCTAAAACATATTAAAAGAAGTCTTTCGTTAGCAGTGGTACTACTATTGGTTTCGAGTTCGGTAAGTATGGCTCTGCCGATAGAACCGATTGGGTCTGAAAGACTTGATTATTTAGAGCTGATTATGGATGTCATTGAGGAGTATTACGTTGAAGAGATAGATTCTGATATTCTTGTTGAAGGTGCATTTCGTGGTGTATTTGATCAACTGGATCAGTACAGTGCTTATTTTTCACCAGAGGAGTTCCAAAGATATAACGAAGACGCAGGTGGAGCATTTGGTGGAGTTGGCATCACTGTGACTAAAGATGAGGAGTCGGACTATATATTAGTTATCTCGCCGATAGAAGACACACCTGGTGACCGTGCTGGAATTCAAACCAATGACCTGATCATTGGTGTGAATGGAAACAGCCTCAAAGGGTTTTCGCTAGAGGAAGCCGTCAAATTAATGAGAGGCGAGCCGGGAACTAAACTGAGATTGTCAATTCAAAGAAAAGGTCTTTCAGATCCTATTGAAGTGGACATCATACGTGAGGTTATAAAGGTTAATCCAGTTAATTATGAAATCAGAGAAGATGGTGTTGTTAACTTCAGGTTGAAATCATTTAATGAAAATTCTGCAAAGGATGTACGAAGCGCTCTTGAGGACATTAGGACAAATGATAATGTAAAGGGCATTGTCATAGATCTAAGAAACAATCCGGGTGGACGTCTTGACCAAGTTATAGATATTGCTGATATGTTCCTAGAAGTTGGTGAACCAATTGTGCAGGTTGACTATAGAGCTTACTCGGATAATGTGTTTAACTCAGAAAGCGAGCCATTGGTGAAGTTGCCTTTAGCGGTTCTTATAAATGAAGGATCAGCAAGTGCTTCGGAAATTCTAGCAGGCGCCCTTCAAGACAATGATGCAGCAACAGTGATTGGAATGACTTCATTTGGTAAAGGGACTGTACAATCAGTAACTGATTTATCAAATGGAGGTGGTATTAAACTTACAATTGCTGAGTATCTAACTGGAAATGGAAACAAAGTGAATGGCGTTGGTATCACACCAGATATTGAAGTGAACTATAGATTCAGATCAGGTGAACTAACAAATTTGGACTTTGCACCTATGGTGGAAGATGAGGATAATGTTTTTGGTGAGGTTGGCTTAAATGTTTATGGTGCTCAGGAGCGACTTGATTATTTGGGGTATGAAGTAACATCTAATGGCGTATTAGATGAAGAAACACAAAAACAGATTAGGAATTTCCAAAAAGAAAATGGGTTAATGATCAATGGAGTTCTCAATTCAGAAACGCGCGTTAAGCTATTTAGCGAGATTGATAAGCCGGTAGACGGACTTTTGGATATTCAGTTTGAGCGAGCGGTTGAGATAATTCTTGAAATGTAGAAGAGCATACTTGGTTACAATACGATAGTTGCTGTATGGCATAATGATATTTTGAAGGGCTGGACTTTGTTCTAGTCCTTTTTTAATCCCCATAATCCACAGTATCCACAATTTTACTTGATAGTAAGGACATTATCATTTAACTATGGTATAGTGTAGGGGCGGGTTGTAGATATTCAGGCCGTAAATGATTGTTAATGTAATGTTACTGTAATGTAACTTTGCCTTGTTTTAGTGTATAATACATTTTGTTGTGTTTGCTCACTATTGGCTTGTTTCTAATTTACAGTTATGTTACAAAGCCTAGAGGCTGATTGACCCCTGTTTCGCGACGATGGTATAATCAGTCTAGAATCGGTATAATGCCCTAAAGGGTTTTAACCATTCGGGCAACAACCGCTCTAGTTGAAGGGAGGGCCGGTTGGAATTGTACAATCTTCCCTTCGACACAAAAACCTACTACATAACAAGGAGGAATTGCAAGATGAAGAGAATTCTTTCTCTAGTTCTAGTGCTAGTTCTAGCATTAGGCAGTGTGCCAGTTGCATTTGCTGCTACTGAAACTGAAGGCGATATGCTTAAAGCCGCAGGTTTCGTAGCTGGCGATCAAGATGGCAATCTTAACGAAGATCAGAAACTAACTCGTGAACAAATGATGGTTCTGATCGCAGAAATGAATGGTGTTAAAGAAGAAGCGGCTACATTTGGTATCCCATTTGACTTCTCAGACGTAAATGAGAACGATTGGTTTGCGCCATATGTATGGTACGCAGCTTACCAAGGTTGGACTGCTGGCATGGGCGACGGCTCATTCGGCGCTGGTGTTGCTGTTGACTCTAAGATGGCTGCAACATTCATGCTTAAAGCTCTTGACTACGATGTTGCTGATTACAACGCATCTGTAGAACAAGCTGCTGACATGGGCATCGAAATCACAGCTACTTCAGAAATGACTCGTGGCGAAGGTTTCAAAGCTATGTGGTCTACAGTTAACCTTCCTAAGCAAGGTTCTGATGTTGCTCTAGGTGTTGAACTAGGCAAAATCGAAACTACTGAAGAAGCTGGCGGCGAGCTAGAAGCTGCAGTACTTGATACTGTTGAAGCTATCTCTGCTAACCGTGTATACGTTGAGTTTGATGCTGAAGTTGCTGCTGCAGCTGCAGGTGATGAAGCTAACTACGTAATCGTTGAAAAAGACGATGCTACTAAAACGGTTGAAGTTCTTGAAGCTCAAGTAGATTCAGACGTAATCGTTGTTCTTAAAACTGCTTCAATGAAGACTGGTACTGCGTACACGCTAACTGTTGATGAGTCTTCAGTTAACTTTACTGGTATCTCAAAAGAGTCAGATACACCTGAGCTAAAGTCTGTAAAGGCTGTTGATGGTGATCAAATTGAAGTTAAATTTGACATGAAGGTTACTGCTGTAACTGCTGAAGATGTTGCTAACTACTCAATCGATAAAGAAGGTACAGTTGTTAAAGCTGAACTTGATAAAGAAGATCGTGATGTTGTAACTCTTACAGTTGAAGGATTTGCAACTACGTCTTCTAAGAAGCTGACTGTAGAAAATGTAACTTCAATTGACGATGTTAAAATGAGCAAGGAGTACAGAACATTCACTCCTAAGTTCGACAAAAAGTCTCCTAAGATTGATGCTGTTAAAGCTTCTCCATACAACAACGTAGAAGTTATCATTAACTTTGATGATGACCATGGTGTTGATAAGGAAACTGCTGAAGATGTTTCAAACTACGCTATTGATGGTCTAGAAATTTACTCAGCAAAAGCAATTGATGTTGACGAAAAAGACAATTCTTCAGATGATGATGATTACTACAACCGTGTTGTTCTAACAACTTCTGAGCAATCAAAGTCAAAGAGCTACACTCTAAAAGTGCTAAACATGGTTGATGGTTCTACAGCTAAAAAATGCTACTACTAAGACTCTTGAAGAAAAGTTCCGTGGTGGTAATGATGATGATGACAAGCCGACAATGGCTAGCAAATTTGCTAAGTTTGTTAACATGGAAGAAGTTCATGTAACATTCTCTGAAAAGAATGCTCTTGATGCAGCTTCTGCTCTTGATCTAGGCAACTACAAGTTTGAAGATAATGAACTAGATATCACTGACATCTACTTCGATGATGAAGATGACAATGGTAACGAATATGATTCTACTGATGCTATCAAAGACTCAATGGACGGCGACGAAATTATTGTTGTTCTAAAGGTTGCTGGTGTTGAAGAAGATCAAAAGTACAAGCTTATTGTAGATGACATTGCTGATATCTACGGTAACACTACTGATGAAAAGAAAGTAACAATTGAAGTTAAAGAAGAAGTTCAAGGTTTTGCTGCAGTTGAATCTATCGAAGTAGTTGATAAGGACACAATCAATGTATTCTTCCAATCAAGCGTTGGTAGCAAAGAGTACGGTGACCTTGATGAGCCTTCTGCTGAAGATCCAACTAACTACGTATTCTCTGATCTAGGTGCTGCTAACTCTGCAACACTTAAGTCTTCAGGTGATGACAAAGTTAAAGTTGTTCTTGATATTCCTGAAATGACAGTTGGTAAGACATACACTCTAACAGTTAATAACGTTAAGAACCTTTGGGGTTATGCTGCTGAAGATGTAGAAAAGAAATTTGTTGCTAACCCAACTTCTGTTGAAGATGAGCAACCAGAAATCACTGACGTTGATTACGATAACTACGGTGAGCTTGTAATCACATTTGATCAAGCTATGCGTACAGATGGTCTATCTGCTCGTACTCTAACTGTAGTTGAGCAAGGTACAACTGCTGTAGCTGCTACTCTTAAGGCTGTAGATGCTCGTGAAGATGGTACTGTTCTAGTATTCAACGCACAAGCTTCTGCTACTAAGACTACAGACGTTCTTCTTGATCTTAACCAAGAATACGAAATCAATGAGTTCCAAAGTGTAGTTTCTGCTGCGGGTATGCCAATTGAGCATAAACTGCTTGATGGTCAGTCATTCACTACAGAATCTGACGAGTTTGCACCTGCAGATGATGCAATTAAAGTTGACAATATCTACCAAGAAAATGGCGATACTATTTTCGTATACTTCGATGGTGATGTTAAACTTGCTGCTACTACAATGTCAGCTGTAATCGCTGGTACTGCACAAACTATGGAATTTGAACTAGATGATGATGATGATGAAAAGAACTTTGTTGAAGCTACTCTAGTATCTGGTACATTCCCTAAAGATTCAAAAGATCTTGAGTTCAACTTTGTTGGTGAAGTAACTGATGTTCTTGGTCGTGACGTTTACATGGATGACACTGCCAACATTAAATCGACACCTAGCGACCTTAAGATTGTTTCTGTTGAAGTTGAATATGACGAAGAAGATGCTCCTAATGTAGATAGCGTTACTGCTGTTGACAATGAGACTATCGAAATCAAGTTCGACGAAAAACTAAGTTACACAGGTGCTTGGAAACTTGTAGATTCTGATGATGATGATAAGAATCAAGTTATCTCAACTACTAAGTTCGCTTCAAGCAACACTAAAGTTAAACTTACTCTTTCTAGCGCTATGAAGGTTGGTACTAACTACGAGCTTACAATGACATCTACGCCACGTGACCTTGGTAACGAAAGCTACGATGATAAAGATGATTCATGGTCAATCATTGGTCCTGATAATGCTCCGGAAGCTGACTTTGTTGGTCTAGAACTATTAAATGCTACTACTGCAAAAATTACTGGTGATAACGTAGATTCAGATCTTACTGATCTTACTACAGTTGTTCTTACTGGTTCTAACATCACTAATACAGCTCAATACACTGTAGGTAGCTACGATGCTGATGCAGATGCTGTAATCATCACTCTTGATGAAACAGCTGGTATCTTCTTCAAAGAAGGTGTTAATTACTCTGTAACAGTTGGTTCAGATACTTCTGCTAAAGTTGACGGTATCCTTAAGCTTGACACTGCAGTAACTGTAACTACACCAGTTAACACAACTAACATCGTAATCACACTTTCTGATTACTCTGAAGATACAAATGCAACAACTGTAACTCCAGTACTATACACTGTATCTGGCACTACGTACACTCCACATGCGGCTACTAAGGTATCTGTAAGCGGTAGCGTTATTACAATGACAGGTACATTTACTACTACTGATAGCTACGTTCTAATCGTTAAAGAAGACGGTGTTGTTCGTGCAATCACAAGTGGTTTTGAATCAAACAAGAAATAGATAGTAAATCAAGATTTACTTCATAAGAAGAGACAGGTTATCCTGTCTCTTCTTTTTTTTATCATAATATCAAGCTGATTCTACAAAATGGTTTATTAGAACTCTAGTCGACAATATATTGAATGTATTAAACGTCGATACTTCCTTTATTATGCAGTAAGTTGTATAATAAACTGTGGAGAAAGAGGAGGTTTTACAGTGCGAATGAGTAAATCAAAAATTATTGATTATGTACGGTATACAGTTTACTTTGCGTTGATTGTAATACCATCGGTTATGATGTATAAGAAACAAATTATTCCTGTGAATCAACAGATTTATTTGTATAAAGATATGGAGACTTATGTCGGTTTGTATTCATATTGGAAATCAGTACTCCTAGGGGCGGTAGGGGTGATGCTGCTAAGTCAATTGGCGGTTTTAATGGTAAATTGGAAAAAAACAAGATCATCAAAAGTTGATCTTAGGAATGTTAAAAATTATAAAATGGAATTAGGGGCAGCTGTGTTGCTAGTTGGCTTAATGATAGTATCTGCATTGACCTCGGAGTATCAGAATGTTGTTTGGGGTGGAATAGTTTCGCGTTCGGAAGGTACTGTTCAATGGATAACATACTTACTATTATTCATCTCTACAATCTTGGCGATTGATAGTAAGGATAAGATCAATCGGTCCATTGATATGATTTTAACATTGGCGTTCATAACACTTTTGCATGGTTCAATTACATATAATTATCCAGAATTCTACAACATGCCAATTATTAAAAGTATACTCCTTCCTATGAACTCCAATACGCCAATAGAGTTAGCACGAGTTTCAATGTTTACTGCTGGACTATATAATCCAAATTATATGGGATCGTTTTGTGCTTTGGTAATACCTTTATTCACGTTTTATAAGATGGAGATACTTAATGGTTGGAGATGGAATATTGTCCTAGCATGGATGTGGTATGGTTTATTTGCATCTAGTTCTTCGGCCGGTTTCCTCGGTACAATTGTTAGTATTACTTTCATATTATTTATCACTAAGTTTAAGCCAATACGCGAGGATCCTAAACGATTTGGTGTCTTAATAGTATCGATCGTGATAATGTATGTGTTTATTGGTCAAGCTTCTGGAACGTCAGGTGTAATATCTCAAGAAATTAGTCAAATATCAACTGTTCTTCAAGAGGATAAATTGGATTCGATTGATATATTAGAGGATCGAATTGTAGTAGATTTATCTGATAAAACGCTTCAGATTGTTTATGAGGGTACTAAGATTTATTTTTACGATGAACTCGACAAATTAATAAAGTACGAATATGATAATAAGACGAAACAAGTTTCTTTAGATGATGCGAGATTTGAGGATTTAAAACTAGTGAGTATATCTAGTTCTGTTATTGCATTTGACTATGGTAATATAGAGTTTTATTAGGTAATGATAATGGAAATCCGTATGTGAGTGATGTATTTGGATATAGGATAGATTCGTTAAATGTGAAAAAGAGTTGGTCTGGCTATGAACGATTTGCATCTGCGAGAGGGTATATTTGGTCTAGAACTATTCCGTTGCTAAAAGATTCAATGCTAATTGGGTATGGTGCTGATACTTACTCTTTAGAATTCCCGCAACATGACATTGTAGGTAAATATAAAGCATATAATAATGTAGCGATGTATGTTGATAAACCTCACAATATGTATTTACAAGTAGCGTTTAATTTCGGTGTTCTTGCTCTTGTAATTTATATACTGTTGATAGTCAAAATCAATTTTGTATCGGTAAAAAACATTATTGGTGTAGAGTATTCAAAAGTTTCACCAGTTATGGGTTTGTTGGCAGCTGTAGTTGGTCATAACATTGCATCTGTATTTAATGATAGTACATTATCTATAAGTGTTATCTATTTTATTGTTCTAGCTCTTTTAGTAGTCTCAAATAATATTTTGTCAGGTAAGAAGAGGACGGTCATAAATGATAAAGAAAGTTAAATTATTACCTTTGAGTATTCTAGCGTGCATAGTCCCTTTTATAGTTTATAGCCATATTTATACGGCGAATAGTGAATCCTCTGTTCTTTTTATGAATGCTGGACTATTAAGTGAATCTATGAATTACTATAAAAGCGTGTTTATAATCGCATCTGGTGTCTTAATGTTGAGTATTCTAGGCTATGATATTATTTTCAAATCAATAAGTTTAGAGAACATATTTAAGAAACGTGAGCAAAAAGTTGTAATTGGTATGATAGTTTTTATTTTAATTAGCTGGATCTTGTCAAGTTATCCGATCACAGCAACTCTTGGGTTCACTGGTAGATTTGAAGGCAGTTTGGTTTGGCTTACATACGTTGTTTCTGTCTTTTACTCATTAGTATATGTTAATACGAAGGAAGATGTGGAGTATGTAGGTTGTGGGTACTTATATTCATTGTATTTAATGGGGTTAATTGGATTATTTGAGTTCTTTGGTTATGGACTTTTTTGAACAGGCATGGTTCTTAAAAATGATCACTCCTAGTAATACAAGCATAGTTTATGGGGCTGAGAAGTGGGTGTTTTTGACAGGCACATTATTTAATAGTAATTTCATGGGTAGTTATGCAGCCATGGGTTTAATCTATTCAATAGGATGTTTTTTCGTTTTCGAAATCTAAGAAGTTGAAATATTTGTCAATTGCGCCGGCGGCTTTGATGATGGTATGTCTGATCGGGAGTAAATCAAGCGCGGGGTTAATTGGCGCTGCAGTCGGTGGACTATTAATCATGATATTAATAGTATGGAAGTACTTAATTGATCGACAAGCCTCTGCAAAAATTGCTATGATTTCTATAGTAATTGGTGTATCTATTATTTTGATCTTCAGTGAAAGTTTAATTTCTTATGAATTGATTAGTCTTGAGAATAGTGATCGAACTGCTCTGAATAGTTCTTATAAGGATATCTGGATTAAAGACAATAAATTAGGTGTTGAGTTTGATGAGAGAGAATTAGTGGTGTCAGTTAAAAAAATGGAATGTTACTTATCTTAATGAAGAGGGAGAGGTATTGGAAAGCTTTAGAGATGGTGATATAGTCACTTTTCAGGGGCCATATGCTGGAATTGAACTTGAATTTGTACAAGGATCATATCTAGTGAATTATAGACATAAAGATTTTGAGTTTTATCTAAATATTAACTCGGATTCAATTCAATTTATTGATCAGTTTGGTAAATCTCATGATGGATTTCAACAAGTTCAAAGCTTTGGCTTTGAAGGACGAGAGAGAATGCTATCAAACCGTGGATATATTTGGTCGCGCTCATTACCATTGCTTAAGAATACATTATTTATAGGGACTGGAGCAGATGTCTATCCTTTCAATTTTCCTCAGACCGATATTGTAGGAAAAGTAAATGCATTTGGATACTATGACATAATAGTTGATAAGCCGCACAATATGTATTTGCAAACTGCAATTCAATTTGGAATCATCTTTACAATGGGTTTAGTGAGTTTGATTTTTTTTCATGATATCAAGTTTTTTTGGAAATGATAAGAAAAGAAAAAATATTTGACAGTACTCCTTTAGTTTGCGCTGTAATTGCATATTTGACTGCAGGATTCTTTAATGATAGCAATGTAGGTACCGCACAAGTCTTTTGGATTTTGCTTGGTCTATCTTTAGCATCGATAAAAATGGAAACAAGGAAAAGGTGATTTTATGAAGAAATGGAATTTGCTATTCATTGTAATTGGTTTAATAGTCGCATTAGGATCTAGTTCCTATTCAGATGATAACACAGCTGCGATCACTAATCCGATAAGTGACAAGTTGAATGCTGTAATTGGTGGTCAGGTATATGAAAACGTAATTAGTGATGGAAATGGAAATGTTTACGTTTCGATAAATGAAATTAGTGAAAACATGGGATATGATTATTCAATCGTTAACAATGTTAATGTTCTGAAAAGTAGCAGTGATGAGAATGAGGTATTGTATACGAATGGTGATATTTACATTGGACAATTAAAAGATGGTAAGCGTAATGGAACTGGTGTGATGTATTATCATACTGGATCTAAATATGATGGTGATTGGAAGCTAGGTTATAAAAGTGGGTATGGGCGAGAGGTTGATGAGTTGTTTAACGTTTATACAGGCCAATTTGATACTGGTTATCGTCATGGTGAAGGCACTTTAGTATATTCTAATGGTGACCGATTTAAAGGTACGTGGAGTTTTGGATTTAAAAATGGTAAAGGGATCCAATGGTATAGTAATGGTGATCGATATGATGGGTTTTGGATAGATGGTCTTTATAATGGATTTGGAAAAAGATATATAGGTGGTACGGTTAAACAAGGTTTATATATTGATGGTAAGTATTCAAAGTATATGAAGGATCCAGAAAATGAAGAAGATTAATGATTTATTAAGAAAATCATTTGATTTATTAATCGTCCGTTAATGAATATTTAAACTTCTACATTTATAATAGTAATGATTATAAATACTTCACTGAGAAAGTAGGTACAATATGTATAGAAAATCAGCTCGGGCGATTGCAATTGCAGCGATATCGCTCGCAATGGTTGCTGGATCAACATCCACTGCATATGCAACATCAATGAGTGTACCAATTATGCTAACAATAGACGATGCGGTGGTTAAGGCGATAGAGAACAGTAGTCAAATCAGAGATCTTGAATCAAGTCAGATTAAGGTTAATGACGGAGCACGTCAAATGCGCCAAAATGCTCAAAAAATCACATTTCTAATTGAAGACTATTATGATTTTGCTGACATGTATAGGTCTGGTGAGTATGACAAATTCATAAGTATGTCTCAAAGTTCGTTAATGAGAAGTATGACAAATGCAATTACAAATCAGTTTCATCCTTTGACTTCTGATGCACAGAAGGAAAAAGCCGCTAAAGAAGAGGAGTTCATCACTTATTTATTTATCTTTGGAAATGAAAAACCGGAACTTTCTTCTGAAGACAAGCTCAACAAATATGTAAAGAATCAGGTTTTGCTAGATTTTCAAGCGAATATAGTAATTGCGCAATTTGAGAATACGAAGAAAATGGTCCAATATGGAACAGAGGAAGCAATTAAGAATCTGTATAACACAGCATTGTATGTTGAAGATATGTTAATCTTGCAGAATGAGCTTCTAAAAGTTAAAGAAGAGACGTTTATTAATAAGCAAGAGGAATATAAACAAGGCTTAATATCTAAGATTGATTTTGAAAATGCTGAACTTGAGTATGAAAAGCAAGTAAAGGAAGTAGACAAGTTTAAACGCAGTGTTGATAATGCAAAATTGGCGCTGATGTCACAGACTGGTACAGATGTTGATAAAGAAGTTTCCTTAGTGGATGTGATTAGTGACCAACAGTTCATTTTTTTTGGTAAAGGTAATGAGTATTATGAGGTTGCAATAAATTCAAATCCTTCTATCCAAAATAAAAAATATGGATTTAGAGTTGACTAAGAAAGAACATGAATTAATGATTGAGTATTTGGATCAAGATGAGTATCAAGCGGATCAGGTTGACGTTGAAAAGAAGTTAGCGAAGCAAAACATGGAACTTGAGCGTTTGAAAGATGAATTAAGTGCTAATATAAATATGGCACTTGATCATATTCAATTGCTAAAGATAAAAATTGAAGAAAGTAAATTGAACTCTGAAGTAGCAAGAAATACAGCAGATAAAATAAAGGCTATGTACGAACAAGGTCTTGTGAAGGCATCAGACCTAGATCAGGCTAATATTGGTTATGTAAATGCAAAAATTTCCGAACTTGATGCACAAAGGGATTATGAACGTTCTCTTATTAAATTTGATGCACTAGTTACTAAAGGCGTTGCTTACGAGCAATAGAAATTGAGGTGGGAAGCATGAACAGAAGAATTATATCTCTTATGACTATCGGGCTTGTTGCAATGTCTGCTGCAATTCCTAGTATGGCAGAGGGATCTTACTCTGAATATACATTAAATAGCAAAGTGATTGAGTCAAATCGAGAACTTTCATATATCGAACAGGATTTGAGAGATGCGTTAGATGATTACAAAACTGATCGCGCAATATCGTTTTCGCTTTCGGATGAGACTTTTGATGAAGATGAAAATATTAAGAACGTTATTGATTCGGACGAGCACAGATATACATTGGCAACTCAAAAAAAACTTGGATTATTTAAAAAAGTTATAATGCATTTTGGGATAAGCGTATTGAATTTGAACTAAAGGAGGACGCTCTAGAAAAAAGAAGTTGCGGAATCGTATTACGGATATATGAATCAGCAAAAAACTATAGAAAATCGCCAAGCTGAGTTAGCTTTTACAAAAGAAAGGCTTGACTCTAAAGAAAAGGAACTAGAATTAGGACTTATTACTGAAGATGACTTGACAGAGTTTAAAAAAAACATACATGAGTACAGCGGTAAATCTTCTAACCGCAGAAAATAGTCTAAAAGATTATCAACGGAAAATTAATCTACTGACTAGTACTGACATAAACCAGCAGATTGAAATTTCATACATGGGTGTTCCTATCAAAGAGTATTCGGTGGATGATATTGAATCAATAAAGATTAAAATGATAGAAAATAGCTATCAAATTGTGATTATGGATCAGGAATTAGAATATACCAAGGTTGAAAAGGATTTAAAGAATCGGTTTTCCGGGTATAGCAGTTATAAGGTAGAACTTGAGCAACTGAATGATACAATTGATAAGCTGACATATCAAATTGAGAATAAGAAAAATGATGTGAAATATCAATTGTATAGTAAATATAACTCATTACTAGAAAAAGATGATGAAATGGAAATTAAATCACTTGAGTTACAAATTGCTGAGAATAACTACAATGTTGCTAAGGTTAAATATGAGAATGGCCTGGTAAGTGATTTTGATTATATTGAAGCACAGCAGAAGTATACAGATGATTGGCTTGCACATCGGACTGCACAGGTTGAGTATTATGTAGCGGTAAAAGAGTTTGAGGGATTTGTTGAGTTGAATACTCTTGATCTTGGTAAAGCAAAGATTGATGATAAACTGGACTATTAGAAGATACCGCTGCGAATGCAGCGGTTTTATTTAGCTCTAAGCTAATGGTTGGAGTGAAATAGAAATGCAGAGAAGCTCATGGTAGTTATAAACGCGCTTAAGAACTTTTATCTTATTATTGAAACCTTTAGTAGGCCCATTAGTGTACCTGTATTTGAAGACGCTCTTTGTCTGTATCTGAAAGTTTATAACTTCGTTTAAGGATAATTTACTGCGTTTGAAGTGTTTTCTAACGGAGGAATCATATCCTTTTGAGCATGTTTTTAATAGCCTAAGTGACCTGCCTAGCAAAGTGATACTTATCAGTTATAATCTTAGAATTAGGAAAGAAGTCTCGAGTTATTTGAGCATACTGTTTCCATGTATCACACACGAAGTATTTGACCTTCTGTCTTTCGAATAGGGGGATAGACCTGAAGTAAGCTTGTTAATGTTCAAGTCTACGATCGGGTAGAATATCTAAGATTCGTTTTTTTCTGAGCATCCATGAGGATGCACTGATACTTGTTGTTGCCTGCATTTCCTTTGAATTCATCAGTGGATAAAACTGTGGGTATATGTGTGATTTTAGGATAACTAACGAGGTCAAATGTTTTAGAAACAGTAGTTGGTGATAAACCTAGGTCTTTTGCAATAGTTGTGATCGGAATAGACTTAGCTATCTGATCGCAGATCATTGTACTTACACGATTAGTCTTGTTACTGTATTTTGGCAAGAAAATATATGGCTCATAGAACCGTTTTCCACAGGAGCAAGCGTTTTAATGTGATTAAAGCCTGTTTTCCGCTAATCGGAAGATCTCTGGATGTCTGATTTCTGTAATCATGAACCGTAAAAGTGTGGTTTCAACGCGAGGGACAAGTGGCTACTTTTCTTTGCCGTTGTTACATAAAGTTTGATTGAAGTATCAGTATGGAAAATATTCTTAACATGAACCCTTTCCAAACCGAGTAACTTAGGGATAGAATAATTATGCACTTATAACATTGCTCCTTTCTTTTGTTTGTCTTGACAACTTACATTTTATGTATGAACCGCTGCCAAACTGCAGCGGTTTTTAAGTGGTTCTAAGTCAATAGTTGGGGGGGCGGTCTTATGATATGATGCCTCCAAAGTAGACAGTCTAATTAATAAAATTAGACACACTACTTTGGAGGTTGTTCTTATGGGGAGAAAATCATACTTTTCTGAGATAGAGAAGATCAATGCGTGCAAAGCGTATGACGTTGGGAAAGGTAGTTTTAGAAGTGCTGCAAAGAAAACTGGGGTTTCAGAACCCCCTACGTAGATGGCATTCATTATATAAATATCATGGTGCAGATGCGTTTGATGTAACTGTTCACAATCAGTCTTATAAGAAAGAAGATAAAATCAAAATAGTAGATGAGTTTAACAGCGGCAAACTAACAGCGTTAGAGCTAAGTGGAAAATGCAAAATTACATTATCAGTGGTCCATAACTGGATTAACAGATAAAATAATGGTGTAGAAATCAGAGGTTATGAGCCGAAGGGAGCTATCTACACCATGAGATCTGCTAAAACCACATTTGAGGAAAGGTTAAAAATTTTGAGATGGATCATCGATAATGACATGAATTATAAAGAAGCTGCCCACAAAAATGAGATTAAGTACTCTCTTGTCTATCAGTGGGTTCAAAAGTACATGGATAAAGGTCCTGAAGCTCTTAAATATAGAAAGCGTGGTCCGAAATCCGTGAATGAACTTGATGAAAGTAACTTAAGTGATGTTGAAAAAAAATTAAATTAGGACTAGAGAGAGAAAAAAAACGATTAAGATAGCAAGTAGAATTCGAGCTTAAGGTTCTTAAAAAAAAGAAGAGTTCGAGAAAAAAAAGCTTCGTACTCGAAAGTAAGACGGAATTTTTCTAAACAAACGGTTGAACACTATAAAAAAAACAATGATATCCTCTAAAGAAAATTTGTGAAGTTTTAAAAAAAATAGGTCGAAGTTCATATTATAAGCACAATAGTAGATGCAAGCCAGAAAAGGAAAAATAGGATGAACTGCTTTGCTGTCTTATTAAAGAATATCATGCAACATATGACGGTATTTTGGGATATCGTCGCATGACTATGTTTATTAATCGACTCAGTCAAAGAAATCATTCAGAGGGATATATCTATCGTTTGATGACCTTTCTAGGAATAACTGCACGCATAAGAAAGATAAAAGTGAAACGTAAAAAGATAAAACCTGATTATGTGAAGGAGAATATTCTCGCAAGCTATTCTTAAGTCCAATCATCGAGCTATATGATAATAGCATTATTGAATATGAGCTTTCTTTTAGAAATAACAATCAACTTGTGTTCAAGATGTTTGATAAAGCGATTAAAAACAATCCAGGTGTGAAACCAATATTTCACAATGATAGAGGTTATTCATATACAAATAAGGTTTTTTAAAGACAAACTTGATGCAGTAGGCATGAAACAAAGTATGTCACGTGTAGGTAAGTGTATTGATAATGGACCGATGGAAGGCTTTTGGGCATTTTAAAATCAGAGATGTTTTATGGAAGAAAATTTAGATCAATGGATGATCTGGTTAGTAAAATAAAAAAAAGCTAAATCAAATTTTACAATGAAGATAGATAACAAAAAAGATTAAAATGCCTTGCTCAATAGAATTCAGGTGCCTAGCATTCGTATAGTATTATTTTATTTAATTAGTTGTCTACTTGACGTAGGGCTGTTCACATTAATCCACCCCAACATTTATTGTAGATCCTTTTAAGTTTATAAGCACAATTTGATTTCCAATTCGACGAGAAACAGAAGCTCTTGGTTACAGCAAGGGTTAGGTTCTATAATATATCTGAGTTTGTAACCAAATTGCAAAGCCAATGCCGTTGGCATGTCTAACCAACTAGGATATAATGGGAAGAGATATCATAAAACGGAGGGCTAATAAAATGTTAAAGAGAATTGCATGCTTGTGTTTAATAGCTACGATATTATTGTCGGGAGCATCTGTGTTTGCTGGAACATCAGAGGAAGCGGATGTACTATATAACTTGAAATTGATGAAAGGAAATGGGGATGGTTTTGATTTATATAGTAAATTGAAGCGTAGTGAGGCTGCGACATTTATCGTTAAACTCATGGGGCTTGAAGAACATGTCATGTCACAAAAAAAATAAGTACATAGAGACACCGTTTGATGATGTTGATGAAAATGATTGGTTTGCTCCATTTGTTGGCTATTGTTATCAAAATGGAATTATAAAGGGATTTGGAGACGGCAGTTTTAGACCAGACGATTTTGTGAGTGAGAAGGCATTCCTTACAATGGTTTTAGGTTCATTAAATTATGAAGCAGATAAAGACTTTGATTGGGATACAGTTCTACAGAAAGCATATGAAGTAGGACTTGTTGAGAATATTGAGTATGCAGTTAGAACTGAGGATAATACAAATTATTTGCGAGAAAATGTAGTTCATACAATTTATATGTCTCTAAAAAAAACCAATTGATGGTGAGACGAGAACTGTTGTTGAACGTATGATAGATAGAAAAGCTACGAATAAAGTCATAGCTAAAAAAAAGTATGATCTTTTAATAGAAGATGAGCAATTAACAGAATTAGTAAGTGCGAAAGTCAGTGGTGATCGTAAGATTGTTTTAGAGTTTAACGAGGAAATCGCTCGAGTGACTCAAGATCAGGTAAACGTTTTGTCTGATGATGAGCCTCTATCTATTACTAAAATTGTGCAGGAAAGCAAAACTGTTACGGTTGAGATGGATAATGAACTTTATGAAGGACAAGACTATAAAATTGTTTTAAGTAATATAAAAGATTCAATGGGTTTTACAGCTGTAGAAGATTTCGAAAAAAAGTTTTAAAGGTGTGCCTAAACCAAGGATCGAGTCAGATAAGTTTGTCATTTCTTACATTGAGCCGATTGCAAATAATATAATAGAAGTTTTCTATACCCAACCAGTCGATGAAGATGCTGAGCAGGCACTAATGTACAAGTTTGGCGAAGCTGGTTCTGAATTAGAAGAAGGTAACTTTAAGTCTATATCGGTAACGAAAAAATAACTTGAATGAAAAAAAGTGTTTTTATAGAACTTCTTGAAAAAGAAATGATATCAAATGTAGAATATGAGTTGTTTGTACGTGGAGATCTTCAGAGTACATTTAAAATGAACATTAATGATGGGCAAGGTATAAAATATTCATTTAGTGCGGTTAGTCGTGAGATTGATGACATTGAAGTGGATTCTATTGAAGTTTTAGATAGTTACTATATTTTGGTGGAGTATAACCAGGATGTTGATTATGATTCTGCACTTAAAACATCAAATTACATGATAACTAATTTGATTACGGGTAGTGTTTCTAAACCGTATAATGTAAATTACTATCAAGATGAGGATGGTATATATAAAGACCAAGTTATGGTAAGAGTACCAGCACTTAAAGAAGACGTTGACTATAGGCTTGGAATTTCAGATGTGAAAGATGCTTATAAGCAATCTAGAGTGAATCACTATGAAGATGAGTTTTCAGGAGAAGAAACTGAAAAGATTTTACCAGAGATATATGATATTGAAGCTCTTAATAAAACAACGGTAGTAATAGAGTTCTCTCATCCGTTAGGAAAAGACTCTGAGAGAGGCCGAGTTGATATATCTAATGATACTGACGTTGAAGCATTACGAATTGATCCTGAAATGCCGACGAAGTTATACGTATACCTTGATAAGGGTGATGCGTTAAAAGATGATAAAGACTATACTATTACGATTAAAAGCGGTATTGAAGACTACCTTGGCCGAAATGTAAAAGGCGGAGAAAAAGACGATTTCACTGGAGTTGATGAAGCAAGAGAGTCTATTTACATTGAAGAAGCAAAATACATTTCGGATAATAGGGTTTGGGTCAAGTTCTCAGATCTAATTTATAAAAGTGATATTAAGGATTTAGATAAGTACGAGTTTGAGTATAGCAGTGGCTCTGTAGAAAAGAAATTCTACGCTTCTGATATTCAAGTTGTTTCTCAGGATTCAGTAATACTTGAGCTTGATGTTCAATTTGCTGATGGGGATATTATTTTGGATCTTGGTGAGATGAGAGATTATTCTGGGGAGTATAAGTATAGTAGTTTGTCTAGGACGATTGATAGGCACTAGGAGATTATAACAGATTGATTCGTTAAAGAGAGTTTCGGTTCATAAGAAGTAAGGGGGTAAGCATTACGATACTGTACTTCAAACCGATGTCTTACGCAAATTGTTGAGTTTTTGAGGCCTGACCACGTTAGATTATTTATTTCGTCAGCATTTCTTATGTGTGGGAAATAAATCAATCAGATCACTTATTAGATAGAAGCATTATATTAATGAACGGCTCCAGATGTTTAATGTCGTTGTGCCCCCAAAGAGCTAAGAGTTATAGCGTAATAGAGAAATGAAGTGCTCCTGTCATGTGGACAGGAGAAATATGATAAATTATGCGTCAGTTGATTATCGATTGGCGCTATTTTTTTAGGTTCTAAGTCAATATTTGGGGCGCGATTTTATGTGATATGATGTCCCAATGTTAGACAGTCTAACAAATAAAATTAGACACACTACTTTGAGGTTGTAGAAGCTATGTTACGAATATGGTACTCATTGTATAAACACCATAGATCAACTACATTTTATGCAAACGCTCATAATCATTTTTACAAAAGGAGAAATGAAAATAATAATAAAATGAATTATAATGAAGCTGCTCATACAAATGGAATTAAGTACACTTATCGATCAGTGGGTTTAAAAATACATACTAAAGTTAAATGTAAAAAAAATGCCCCGAAATCCTTAAAAGAGCTTGCTAAAGGCATTTTAAGTGATATTGGAAAACTGAAATTTGAATTGGAGAGAGAATAACGGTTAAGACCGCAAGTCGAGTTTAAGAAAAACTTCTCACTTGTAGTAAGACAGTATTATGATTACCAAATCTTAGAATACTATAAGAAACAAGGGCATTCTTTAAATAGAGCTTGTGGAGTTTTGAAGAGGGCTCGAAGTTATTATTATAAGCATAAAGTTAGATCTACCCCCTAAAAATAACAGCTGGATGAGCAGCTTTGCTGGCTTATTCAAGAATTTCATGTAACTAATGACGGTATTTTGGGATATCGTCGTATGAATATGTTCACTATCTACTCAGTCAAAGGTGATTCTCGCAAACTATTCTTGAGCCCCATCTTGGGTCTTTATGATAACAGTATTACTGAATATAAGCTTTCTTTTAGAAATAGTAATCATCTTGTGTTCAATATGCTTGATAAAGCGATTATAAATTATCCAGATCCAGTTGGCATGAAACCATATAAAATTCTTCTTATTTAATTAGATGCCTACTTGACGTAGCGTTTTTTCGGTTAATCCACCCCAACATTTATTGGAGAACCGCTTAATGTTACAATATGATTAAACGCTTGAAGTCTTGCGCTCAGGCATTTTTTTTGGAGCGTGATTGTGCTATAATGGTAATGGTATACCAGTAAATAGAGTGGTCATTTCTGATGAAGGGATACATAGTCTTGATAGCGATATTGCTACTTAATAATCACAAGTTCATACGGGTCATTTGCGGACAGTGCTATTGAAGTAGAGGCCTTAAAATCTATGAATCTTTTGAAAGGAGAAGTACAGGACTTTAATCTCGGTGAGGAAGATGATGTTACAACACATAAATATAAGTACCTTGACTCGCCATTTAAAGACGTCTCAAATGATGCATGGTATACACTCTTTGTGACATATTGTCATAGGGAAGGCGTTGTATCTGGTTTCAATGATGGAACATTTAGACCGGATGATTATGGGAGTGAGAAAGCTTTTTTAGCAATGCTACTTCAATCTATGGGTGATAAAGTCGATGAGGATTTCAGTTGAGATACAGTACTGAGTAAATCTTATGAGGTTGGCTTAGCAGATAATATTGAGTATGCAGTCAGAACCGCAGACAATACATCTTACATTCGTGGAGATGCAGTTCACGCTATGTATATGTCTCTTGATAAGAAGTTAATAGTGATGATAAGACTGCAGCTTATAGATTAATTGATGAAAAAGTGACCAATTATGTGGTTGCTAAGAAATATGACTTGATAAAGATTGATGAACTGACTACAGCAATTGATAAGGCAAAGATATGTGACCTGTACACAATTGAAGAGTCAATTAATGAGGATGTTGAATCAATTCCTTTAGGCAATCTTGAGCTTATGGTGAACGGAAGTAAAAGGGGAACAGATTCTTATACGATGGGCAAGGGATGTTTTAGAGCTGATGACAGCTTTTCACTTATATAAAGGATTCAAGTACGAGCTAAAAATAAACGAAGTAGTTGATATAAATGATATCTCAGTATATGACTTGTCAGCTGAAATGATCGGAATTGAAAAGGAAATAATTGAATCAGATGACTTCCTTACTTCATATATAGAACCAATATCCAATGACGCAGTTGCGGCATATTTTGCTCAACCTGTTGAAGAAACTTCGATACTGCCGCTTATGTATCAATTTGGAAAAAATCAAGTGAAAACAGATGGTAATATTAATAATCTAACGATTACGAGTCATTTGAACTCTGACAGTGCACTTTTGTAGAAGTTTAAAGAGTTGTCTCTATCATCAGGACTTGAGCATGAAATTGAGGTACGAAGTGACTTAGAAAGTGTTTATGGTCAGTACCTTGATGACGATGATGGTGACTCATATGCATACTTAGGAGTAGATGATGATTTAGGTCAACTTGTGGTTGAAGACGCTGAAATTGTTGATTTCAACTTTGTAAAAGTAGAATTCAGTCAAATGGTTGATGAGGACAGTGCATTAGTAGAAGACAACTATAGACTTACTGATCAATCAAGCAATTTAGTTAAAAAGTCGAATCGTATTTATTACTATCAAGACGAGGATGGTGTGTATAATGACACTGTTATGGTGAGGTTTTCTAGTATTAAAAAGAATAATGACTATGATTTCGAAGTTACGGATGTTTTGATCTATATAAGGGGAATTTGCGTAGGCGATTTGAAGATGAACTTAATGAAAAGTATCTTGATTATGACTACGCTGAGATTGAGGATATGGTTGTTCGTGATAGAAGCACGATCGAGTTAATCTTCTCAAAGCCGCCTGATTCAAGTTCTGTGAATGGTAGACTTGTTATTACAAATAAGGTTGAGGTTGAAGAGGTTTATTGAAGTGAGGATGCCCCTGTTAAACTGAGACACTATCTACAAAGGGCGGAGTATTTTGATGATGATATGAGTTCGCTGTGAAAAGTGGTGTTGAGGATTATCTGGGGCGAGATGTGTATGAGGAGATTACGGAAGATTTTGATGGTCTGATTGATAAGCGTGCTGAGATTGAGAAAGCGAAGTATATACCTGAGAGTATGATGAGGGTTAAGGTTTCTGATTTGTGTCGGAAGAGTGATGTAACAAATACAGATAAGTATTAATTTGAATATCGCGACAAAACGGTTACTATGAAGTTATTCTTGAGGTAGAGAATTTTTATGGTGATGGAGATATTCGATTATATGTTCGTAGTATTTTTGATTATACTGGTCAATGCAATGAATATGAGAATAGTGTGGTCGTTAACTAATAGTATTGTTATTCAATGAGAGTGAGGTGTAATAGTGAATAAAAAGAGTTCAATTGTTCGAGTTAACAATGCAGATTTAATATGGAGATTCGTGATGTTTATTCCAATAATTCTATTTGTTGGTCTAACACCACTGATGGTTCATTTGAAGACTGTTGAAATGAACCACCTCATTGAGGCTTGGCTACCGACACCTTTTTATCTATAACGATGTTTTTAACTATTATAAAGCTGAAATGATATTTATTTCGGCTTTATTAGCGATTGTGATTTGGATGTATGGTTGGATTATTGGTAAAACTGATTTGGGGATGATACTAAAAAATAAAGAAATGTTGATATTTTTTGCGACAATCCTAATATCTACGGTACTAACTCAGTGCAGGGAAGTGGCTTGGAGAGGTTATCCCGAAAGATGGCATGGTATTAGAACATGGTCCAGTTACTTTATTTTAATGTGTTACATGCTTACTACAATCTTGCACAAATCTGACAAATTGAAAGTGCTTAGAGTGATCTTGTATTCAAGCTTAGTAGTTTCACTTGTTGGTGTATTTCAATTTGTAGGGATGGACCCATTTAGAACAGAGTTTTTCAAGATGCTAATATTGCCGATTGATTACTTTAATATGTATGGAACAGAAGGTGTTAAATTTACTTTTGAGGTGAACAGAGTATATTCAACACTATATAATCCTAATAATGTTGGGTTTTACTCTTCTATTGTATTACTACTCTCGCTATATTCGATATCAATTGAAAAAAGTCGCAACTACAAACTAGTTTGGGGAGCATTAATTATTCTGAATTTAATAGCTTTAGTAGGATCGTATTCTAGAGCTGGGATTCTTGCAGTAGTGGGATCTTTAATTGTCTATGCTTCGATGAATACTAAATCGATTAAGGCAAACAAAAAAAAAGTTTTGATTTCTCTACTGATAGTAGTCTTAGTAGTTTTATTTAGTGATGGATTATCAAATAATATACTTAGTTCTCGCTTGAAAAAAATAATGAATACAACTTCGCTATACACTAATGTAGAGCAAATAAGTATTGCTAATAATGAACTATTGCTCCGATATGCTGGTGAGGAGTTGACGTTTGTTCAAGACTCTACTACCCGATTTTGTAGGCTTTATAACGGGAATGGCGAAGAAGTTGTAGGGGATATTCTTGAGTCGGGATACTATGCGATTGATTCTGATGAGTATTATGGGCTTCGGTATGGATATGGAAAGTATGATACTTCAAATTACTTTATTAGTTTAAAGTCAAATGAAATCCAATGGAACTTTTTGATGAGGGATGATACCTTCAAGTACATTAACAATTTTAGTAAGTTAACGAGCATCGAAAAGCCTGAAAGTTGGCTATTTAATGATATGGAACGCTTTGGATCGAATAGGGGATACATATGGTCGCGATCGCTTCCTATTATCACAGAAAATTTTTTGTTGGGTAATGGCCCTGATAGTTATGCACTTGTATTTCCACAAAATGATTATGTCATGAAAGGCAATGTTTTTGGAGATACGACAAAAATAGTAGATAAGCCGCATAACCAGTACATAGGTTTTTTTTGTTGAATATGGTTTATTAGGCTTAATAGCTTTCTTGTATTGGGTTTTTAATCTTATAAAGGCGAACTATAACAATTTACTATGCGTTGTTTTGATATGTATCATGTTACTTTTCTTGTTTTATGATATTTCTGTGAACACAAGCGGAATAGTCATCGTGACTCTCAGTTTTTTGTCTGGAAGTTCTAAGACTCAGAAGATATAAAAAAGTTGATAGTATATATTAAAATCGTATTCTGAAATGATGCTAGTATAAATGTGTGGACACGATAAGTGAGATATAATAACTATATCGAAAGGATGTGTCCACATGAAAAGTAATGGAACTCGGTACGATCAGGAGTTCAAAAAATGATTGTAGAATTGTACAATACCACTGATCATACTTTCAAAAGTCTCGAAAGCGAATATGACGTAACATCAGCTGCAATTCAAAGATGGGTCAAATTCATGACTCGCCTGGAACTTGCCGAACTGAAAAAATGGCAAGAATGAGTGAGGAAAATGAAATCTTAAAAAAGGCTATGGCCATATTAGCGAAAAAGTAAGCACTAGTAGCATTTTTGAGACAGCAAATATACTAGCAAGTAATTATAATGTCAGAAGCATTTGCAGTGCTTTAAGCCTACCAAGAAGCACCTTCTATGCTATACAGAAACCACGCTTTTCAAAACGTATTGCTGAAAATTAAATTCTTAAAGAGCATTTTACTTGAATATATATGGAATCCGAAGGTCGTTATGGCTTACCCAAAATCCGTGAGAAAATGAAGACTGATCAGTTTTTATCAGAAATACCAAGTATCAAAAGGATCAAGCGATTGATGAAACAACTTGGTCTATTTCCTATGACCGTAAAATACTTCAAGCCGCAATAGGGTCAGTCTACCACTGAAGATTTACCCAAATTACTTAAGTGTGATTTCAGTGCTACAAAGCCTAATGAAGAGTGGGTTGCAGATATCACTTATGTCCACATGCTTAAGGATGGTTGGTGCTACTTAGCTTCAATTTTAGATTAAAGTAGTTGGTTACAGCTTCGGTCAAAAGATGGATAAAAGCCTTGTCATTAGAATCCTCGATAAAGCTATGCTGCGTCAGAGAAAACCCGAAAATGTAATCCTTCGCACAGACAGAGGGTCGCAATTGAATCATTTCATGCAATCTAAAAAAAAGAAGAAGTTTATTGCAAGGTCTATCGTGATTTTTCTGAAGCTCAGTAATCGATCTTCAATTATATTGAAGACTGGTATAACAACCGCAGGATTCACGGTAGTGTTTTCTATATGACACCGAATGATTTTAAAGTTTTGGCAGTGCAATTTCTCACTTTTGAGTCCAACGTATTGACCTAGATTCAAAAAACGTATCATTGAAAGACTTGAAATTAAACAGGGGACAATTTCCATTTGATAAATCGGCAGGAGTGCATATTGGTCTATATGGCAAGCGGGAGCGCTTATCTACATATGATTAATGATGATATGAAAGTCAATTTGTTCGATTTTATGTTATTCAATCAATGCATATGATATGATAGTGTCTGGATTATTAGTAGAGAATCATGTATTAACTGTAGGAGGTTATTGAGCAAATAGCTAGGTTGGTAACTGTCAATTAAGTATTGTTTAATGATTTCAATAATGGCATTCAACTCAAAGTAGTTGGAACATCTATAATCATTATGGTATTACTGAGTTCAAAAAAAAGGTTATAGATTCTTGAGTTGGAGGTCCGGATTGTGGAGGAGAAATGGAAAAAACGTGATATGTATACAGCTGATGAGATAAAACTCAAGGAGTTATTAATAGTCCTTATGGATGGTAGAAAAATTATGGGTGTTACTGTGGCGATAGTCATTTCACTAACAATGTTAGTCTCCGTGTTTGTACTCGATAAAAGTTATGAATCAAGTACAACTTTATTAGTTTCCAATGCATCATCACGGCCGGTAACTATTGATGGTATAACATCAGGTGTTGAAGGTTTGGTTGATACGTTATCGGGAAATATACCGCAAACAATCACAACTTATAAAGAGCAGATGATAACAACGGATATGATGATTAGAGTGATAAATAAGTTAGGACTTTCAGACATTTATAGTCCAGCTAATTTTTTGAATATGATATCAGTATCAAATATCAAAGAGACAAATTTATTGGAAGTTATTGTGAGGGCTAATGATCCACAATTAGCTGCAGATATTGCTAATGAACTAGCTAGTGAGTTTTCGAGTTTTATAGCAGAGATAAATAGCGAAAGGCTTGCAAAGTCTTCATCATTTCTCCAATTGAAAGTGATTGAGGAGAAAGCAAAACTAGATGATGCTTTGTTGGAATATAAAGAATTTCTAGTCAATTCTCCAGGGACGAAGATTATTGAAGCAGAAATACAATCTAAATCAGCAAGGTTGAATGATTTAAAGTCTGAACTTGATGGACTTGAACCAGCATTTAGTAGAAATGTGCTAGCAATTGAAAGTAGTGTAAATGAAAAAAAAAGTAGAAATTGAGAATGTTAAAGAATTGCTACTAGATACTGATAAGTTCATAGTTCAGACACAGTCCATTATTCAGGATAGTGAGTTGACAAATGTTGTTCAATTGACTGCCGACTATTCAAACGAGTTAATTGGAATGAAATTCAAAAATGAAATTGTTAACTTTAACTATATTCGACTTCAAGAACAAGAAAACTCTGCAGTAATTGAGTTGAAATCCCTTGGACAAGAATTAACTGATTTGCAAAGAGTGTATCTTAATACGAAAAAAATCATTGAAGAAGAAATAAATGATTTGAGCACGGAGTTAGAATTGCTAAATGTGGAGTTTGCTGAACAAAGTAACGCAGAGAAACTAATTACCAAAGACGTGGAAAGAGCAGAATTATCATACGATCAGTTTGTTAAGAGTTATGAGGATACAAGAGTTGCAGAGTCTGCTGATATTGGAAAGTCAACTATTATTGTTAATTCTCTTGCTATGGCTAATGAAGATCCAATCGGACCCAATCTAGCTCTAAATCTAATAATTGGATTAGTTATGAGTATTATCGTATCTTCGTTTATAGTACTATTCAGGCATTATTGGCTGACTGATAATGAGTCACTTTAATAATTATGAAATAAATTTGCTATTAAATACAAATATTAATACTTCGCTATCAAAATCAATATTTAAGTATTTAGGAGAATCCAATATGAGCGCACTAGTAAGTGTTATTATACCAACATATAAACGTAGTGAGTTTTTAGAAAGAGCAATTAGTTCTATATTAACTCAGTCATATCACAATATTGAAATTGTGGTTGTGGATGATAATGACCCGGATTCAGAATATCGTGAAGCAACAGAAGTGAGAATACAAGCTATTAATGATAATAGAGTTAAGTATGTAAAAAAACGAAAAAAAATCTTGGAGGCGCCCTTGCTAGAAATATTGGTCTTAGTAAGTCTACGGGTGAGTTTATTACGTTCCTAGATGATGATGATGTATATTTAAATAATAAGATTTCTAATCAAATAGAATTTATGATGAAACAAGATTTGGATATGTCTTTTACTAATGTCAGAATCCATAACATGGCAGATAAAGTTATCGATTATCGTAAGCATTCGTACGTTAAATCACAGGATAATGAAAAAATGTTAAAGTATCATTTGATGTACCATTTGACACCAACTGGTACCTATATGTTCAAGAAAACTAGCTTGAATACTATTGGTGGATTTGACAATGCGTCAATGGGGCAGGAGTATTTACTAATGCTGAAAGCAATAGAGTCTAATTTGAAAATCGGCTATCTGGATGATACCTCAGTTATCCAATATGTTCATACAGGCGAGAGGATCTCTGTGGGAGCGAACAAGTTGGCTAAAGAAAAAGAAATGATTCAACTTAAAAAGCGGTATTTTCATAAGCTTAGTAATTCTGAGAAGCGTTTTGTCAAGTTTAGAAGTTTAGCAGTATTGACAATTGTTGGGTTACGGAGCAAGTTATACTTTGAAGCAGCGGTTAGTGGTTTGAAAATGATTGTACGATATCCAGATTTGACTTTGTCCGAAGTTTTGAAACATACTAGTAAAATTAGATCGATTAAGCAAATATGATAATGAGGTGTAAAACATTGATTTCAATATTAGTACCTACTCTGTGTGAAAGAGAAGATGAGATTAAAAGACTGTTAAAATCACTTAGCGATCAAACAGTAAATCAATTTGAAATAGTTTTTGTTACCCAGTCCAATCATGCAATATTGAAAAGTATCATAGATTCATATAGACATTTGGATATTGTTCATGTTGAACTTGATAGAAAAGGATTATCGTATGCCAGAAATCAAGGTTTAATTCAATGTAAAGGTGAAATTATTCTGTTATCTGACGATGATTGTTGGTATAAAAATGATGCTGTTGAAAAATTGGATATGAGTTTGAAATTGATAAGAATTTATTCGCTTTATTTACAAGAATAAGGGAATCGGAGAATGGAAGATTTTATAAGAATTATGCTCGCGAAATGAAAAACTTAAGTAAGGCAAATTTGATGTCAGTTTCATCAATTGAGATTGCATTTAAGAAGGGACATAGTATAAAGAATTTTGATGAAAAATTTGGACTAGGCGGGAAGTTTCCGGCATGTGAAGAAATAGATTTTCTGGTAAATAATCACTCCTACAAACTAGGTTTTAAGTTTGTTCCTGTTACTACGGTCTATCATCCTATAAAAGAAGGTAGAAATTCTAGTATGAGAAAGTATGCTAAGGGAGCGTTCTATTCAAAAAACTATAATTTATTAGTAGGTTGTTTAGTAGTTCTACGAGATATAGTGATCAAGAAACAGTATAATATTAAGCCTTTTTTTTGAAGGGTATTGGAGTTATAAATCAGATGAATAGTATTACTGATGATATTAAATCAAATCAAATTATGAAGAAGTCAAGGAGATATCATTGTCTCCAACTAATAATGATATCAATTTACTTCGGTATTTTTTAACTTGGACATTGGTTTTTTCATTAAAACCTTTTATGGTTCTGACATTCATATATGCACTTATTGGATTTAATGGAGTCCGATTCAAACGACTTGCAATATTTGAGATTTTTTTTATGCTTCTTTTTTATTTTGGTTCATATGAGTACATCATTTAGTTTTAGGTATCCTATCGCTCATTTGAGGTTCATTATTCTATATCTTATAGTAATCTTGTTTTACTTTGTATTGAAATCATTATTATATAATGTTGAACTAGCTCAATTAGAAAAAATGTTACTTAAAGGCGGAATCATGGGGGGGCTGGCTTCTCTTACCTATTATTTTGTAGGACTTACTACTTTGTTGTCCAATTCTCATTCTAGTAATATAAAAATTTTTTGGAGTTATGCTAGACCGCTCTATTCCAAGATTATTTGGAACAGCATCAAATGATCCGAACATAACAGTTTTTTTTCTTTACACTTCTCTTCTTCCTGTCATTATCTAAGGTGAAAACATCCTGGGGAAAATACGCTTTTGCTATTTCAACTATTAATATTCTATTAACATTTTCAAGAGGAGCGTATATTGCAATAGCGGTTGGCTTGTTAATCTATATAGCCACTTCAAACAGTTGGAGGGTTGTCTATAAAGCAATAATGATGATAATAGCTTTCTTATTCAGTGTTTGGCTTATTGATATTGTGTTTTCGGCTGGAATTTATGAAATAATAGGGACTAGATTCATTAATATGGTTGAAGATGGAGGCAGTGGTAGACTTACTATTTGGCAGAACGCTCTACACACTGTGGGAAGAAGCCCAGTATTTGGTATTGGGATTAACTCAACATTGGATTATAATGATTTCTATTATGGAAAGGCAGCATATGTACACAATTCTTTACTAGAAGTTTTGACTGAGACGGGTATTTTTTTTGGATTTTCGATTTATATTCTGTTTTGGTTTGTTATACTTGTAACTTCGTTAAAATGCTCTCTAAAGTGTTCAAATGCAAAGTATCTCTTTATAGCGCTAATTTCCATGTTTGTACAGTTGAATTTCCTTTCAGTTCTATATAATGAAGCTCTTTTTTTTCACATTAGCGTTATTGAGTGTTTACAACGATAGATTATCGATGAGGAGAAATTTATGAAACCAATTTTAAGTATAGTTATACCTACTAAGGATAGGTATGTCTATTTGAAGGATATTATTAGTTATGTGGCTTCGATAAATGACGGTCAAATTGAACTGGTAATACAAGACAATAGTAAAGATAATTCTGAGATAATGGATTATATTACTGCTGGAAATTTTGAGTATGTTTCATATCATCATCATGTGTCCCCGTTATCGATGGTAGAAAACTTTGATTTGGGAATAAAAAAAATGCGAAGGGTGAGTTCATTTGTGCTATAGGGGATGATGATGGAGTAACTAAAAATATAATAGAATTTACCAAATGGATGAAAGAGAATGGAGTTCAATCATGTATTGCTAAGAAAGCGGATTACAATTGGCCGGATATGGTGTTTTATCACCACCCTATGCCGAGTCTAGCATATAAAATCGGTACAGGGAGAGTAGTTTCATTAGATGTTGAAGGAGAGTTAGATAAGTGTTTGCAAATAGGTGGATCACGTATGGGAAATTTACCTAGTGTCTATCATGGGATTGTACAGAAAAGCAAACTGGATGAAATATATGAGAGGTGCGGGACTTATTTCCCAGGACCGTGTCCTGATATGGTCAACGCAATAGCTTTATGTTTAATATTGGATAACCATGTAGTAATAGATGAACCGATAATAATAAATGGACATAGCTATAAAAGTGCAGGTGGTAAAGGAGCGAGGCATGAGCATAAGGGTGAGTTGAAAGAAATGAGTTTTCTGCCGGCGGATGTTGAAGCTACATGGGATGAAAAAGTGCCTAAAATTTGGACCGCTCAAACAATCTATGCTGAGTCAGTTATTAAGACATTAGAAGCGTTTGGCGAGAGCAGACACAAAGAAAAATTCAACTATAATTATATGTATGCAGCTTTCTTATGTTTTAATCATTCATACGCTCGTATGCTAGATAACTATATTAATAGTCCATTGCAAATATGTTTTGTAACAAAGTATGTCCTAAAGATTGTGTTGAAACGTGCAATAATGTATGTTCGAAATTACCTTTCCACAAGAACAAACATTTCAATTAGAAAGACACATCGGGGGGGGTATTGAGTTCAAAAGACGCTGCTGAGATTATTGATTCTCAAGACCATAATAAATGTTATAAACTAATGTAGGGATGGTGGCAAAAATGTTCGAAGATAAAATACTTTTAATAACCGGCGGCACTGGGTCATTCGGGAATGCAGTGATGGAATACTTGTTAAATACTAATATAAGGGAAATTAGAATATTTTCTCGTGATGAAAAGAAGCAAAATGATATGCGCATGAAATATAGAAATAGGAAGGTAAGTTATTATCTGGGGGATGTTAGAGATGTAAATAGTGTAAAAAAACGCTATGAACGATGTCGATTTTATTTTTCATGCGGCTGCACTGAAGCAAGTTCCATCATGTGAGTTTTTTCCACTAGAAGCTGTGAAAACAAACATTGTGGGAACTGACAATGTACTATCAGCTGCAGTTGAAGCTGGAGTGAGAAAAGTGATTTGTTTATCAACTGACAAAGCGGCATATCCAATCAATGCGATGGGAATATCTAAAGCAATGATGGAGAAAGTTTTTCTTGCGAAATCAAGAGTCATTGATCAAGACAAAACATTAATCTGTGGAACTAGATATGGTAATGTAATGGCGTCAAGGGGTTCAGTTATTCCAGTTTTCATTAATCAGATAAAACAAGGGAAACCAATTACTGTAACTAATCCGGAGATGACTAGATTTTTAATGTGCCTTGATGAGGCGGTGGAATTAGTAGTATTTGCATTTGAAAATGCTAATTCTGGTGATATATTTGTTCAAAAAGCACCAGCTTGTACTATTATTAATTTGGCGCTAGCATTAAAAGAGTTATTTGGTGTTGATAATGAAATTGTGACTATTGGTAATAGACATGGTGAAAAGTTGCATGAAACGCTTCTAACGAAAGAGGAGTATCTTGTTGCTGAGGATATGGGAAAGTTTTTTTAGAGTTAAGGCAGATGGACGTGACCTGAACTATGATTCATATACTGAATCTGGTGATAAAAGATTAGTAGTGGATTTGGAGTATAATTCTGGAAACACTTCAATATTGACGGTTGAAGAAATTAAGCAAAAACTAATGGAAGTCGAGTATGTCAGGATAGAATTAGATAAATGGAGAAGTGAAACATAGGAGGAAAACGTGAGGGTTTTAGTTCTTGGCGCAACTGGAATGGCAGGGCATATGATAGCACAGTATCTTAAGGAAAAAGGGGTCGAAGTCACTACTTTCACAAGACAGAAATTTCACATAGAACCTAACATCAATGGTGATGCAAGGGATTTTGAGATGGTCAGAGAATTGATTATTGGTGGAAAATTTGATTATGTGATTAATTGCATTGGCGTATTGAATAAAAACGTAGATCTTAATATCGGTGAGGGTATATTACTAAATAGCTTCTTTCCACACTATTTATGTGAAGTTGTTGAGGATTTAAACACTAAAATTGTTCATATTAGTACTGACTGTGTTTTTTCTGGTTCGAAAGGGATGTACACTGAAAAAAGACGCGAAAGATGGGCTAACAAATTACGCTAAAAGTAAATCTTTAGGAGAAATAGTAGACAAAAAAAAATATCACGATAAGAACTTCAATTATTGGACCAGATTTGAAGCCAAACGGTATTGGTTTGTTTAACTGGTTTATGAAACAATCTGATGTAGTACAGGGGTACTCAAATGCAATTTGGTCTGGTGTTACGACATTAGAACTTGCCAAGGCTATTGAGCATGTTCTACGTAATAATATGAGTGGGTTAGTAAATTTGACAAATGGAGTGCCTATATCAAAACTGAATTTGCTTGAATTATTTAATAAACACTTTAAATATAGTCAGATTAAAGTCAGTCCATGTGAGTATTATAAGAGTGATAAGAGTTTATTGAGCATTAGAGATGATTTTAAGTATTCTGTTCCTGATTACGATGAAATGATTTCAGATATTTATGTGTGGATACAAAATCATAAGAGAAGTTATCCACATTATTTCGAGGAGTAAATATTATCAAATGAAGGGATCAGAAGATGATTTCTATGAAAACTAAGCGTTATTTGAAACCATACTTAAAATGCATATTTAATCCAGTACGAAGATTAATGATATCAGATTTTGTATTAGGTTTAATGAGGGTGTATTCTGTTGAGGAGTATAATAAATGTAAAAGTAAAATATTCACTTATCATATTAGACCAAAGCAAATGAATTATAAAACTACACAGTTTGCGCCTAAAGTGGCCAATATAGTGAATGATGTTGGGATTATTATTCAAGGTGGATTGAAGTATGAAGATGATTTCACAATTGAGACGTTGAAATATTATCGACGATTGTATGAAGATATAAAAATAGTTTTATCAACTTGGGAGGATGTAGACCCAGAAATTATAGCATCAATTGAAGAACTAAACATACATGTCATTACGAGTAAAAAACCTAAAATATTTGGATTTGGCAATAATAATCTTCAAATAATTTCAACCCAAGCTGGAATTAAGTTTCTTGAAGATCTTGGTTGTAAATATATAATGAAATCCAGAACTGATCAAAGAATTTACAAGGAAGGGTTTATTGAGTATTTTATCAGCCTTCTGAAGATATATCCAATTTCAGATGATATAAAATTACAACAAGATAGAATCATTACTCTTAACATTGGTACTTGTATAGACATTCCATTTATGATTTCAGATATGCTCCAATTTGGCAGAATAGAGGATGTGGAAAAAAAATGTGGATGATTCCATTTCACAACTGTAATTTTAATCCACAAGAGCTATGGAGTAAACCAGTCACACCTATAGATCTTCAAAAATCTGAAGGATCTGAAGTATACATAATAGGTGAGTTTCTTAAGAATGTAAAAGCAACTGAAGATTTAACGTATGAAAACCATATAAACATTTTGCGTGATAGATTTATTATTGTTGACAAAGAGAGTATCGATTTATTCTGGTATAAGTATTCTGTTAGAGAGTATCCGAATCGATTGTATGGGAAACGGCTACGTGCACAACGGTTGTATCATTCAGACTGGGTTTGCTTATATTCTGGAATTAGTTTAATTTCTATTGAAGAAAGCATGCTGAAAATCCCAATAAATCCGAAAGAGTAATGAAAATGCAGAAAGAGTTAAAGAGTAAATCACTGAAAATTAACTATATACTTAAGTTCCTGTTACTTTCAATAAATTTTCTTTTTTCCTTTAATATCAGCACCCTATGTATCCCGTATACTAGGCGCTGAGAACCTGGGAAAAGTATATTTTGCACAGGCAATTATCAATTTCATGATAATTATTGCTGGGATAGGAATACCAACTTATGGAATTAGAGAAGTTGCTCGACTTAAGCACGATAGGGGAAAATTGTCAAAAGTGACAAGCGAGCTAATTATGATCACAATGTTTTCATCAATCATTTTGACAATATTGTATCTAATTGTGATCTTTAATTATAACACATTTAGAGCAGATAGATTAGTATTTATGGTTTTTGGTCTAAATTTAATGTTTAGTTTTATGAACTTGGACTGGTTTTTCTCAGGAATCGAGGAATTTGGTTATATAACGGGCCGTAATATTTTCATAAAGCTTCTTTCTCTTGGGGCTATCTTCACAATGGTTTCTTCGAGAGATGATTACTTGCTATATGGGGGCATAACAGTTATAGCGCTAATTGTACAAAATGTTATAAACTTATTGCAGAGTAAAAAAAATACATTAGCTATAACTTTAAAGAGATTGAAATAAAAAAGCATGTAGTAAAAAACAAAATACATTTTTATAACCTTGTTCATGGGGAGTATTTACGGTCTATTCGATCAGGTTCTTGTTGGATTTATGACTAGTTCAGTATCTCTTGCACTATATTCAAGATCTAGGCAAATTGGTAAACTTGCAGTACAAGTAACCTCGGCTATTTCTATGGTTATGATGCCCCGATTGGCGTCAGTGTATCAAGTCTCTCATCAAGATTATCTAAAGCTAAAGTATAAGGCTTATCATGTAGTGATAATGCTTGCGATACCAATAATGGTTGGTGTTTTCATTCTTTCAAAAGAGATCATGTTTATATTAGGTGGGGTTGAGTTTGAACAAGGTTACCTTGGACTACAAATAGTATCAATATGGACATTCGTTGTAACTATTTCCATATTTACTGACAACCAAGTTTTTATTCCAACTAACAATGAGAGGTATACTACTTTAGCATGTACTGTAGTAGGTGCACTAAGTATTATTCTAAATGTTCTTTTAATTCCGAGGTGGGATTTTATAGGTGCAGCATTATCGTTATTAGTTGCTGAAACTGCAGGTATGTTAATTCAAGTATGGTTTGCTGCGAAGAAACTAAAATTTACAGCAGTCTACTTAGGTCAACTTAGATTTGTGTTTGCAGCATTAGCGATGTCAGTAGCGATTAGTATCATAAAGTATTACATTGATTCGGTAATCTTAGAGGTGTTTTTAAGTGTTGTGTTCGGTGCTGGTATTTACTTCTTAGTTTTGGTGGTTATAAGAGACCAGATTGTACTACAGCAATTTAGATGGCTGTATGAAAAATTGGCAAAATAAGTATTGAGATGAGGAGATTAAATGAAGGTATTATTAATCCCTAGTGCAAAATTAATAGATCAGGAGTTGCAAAGTAGATTTGGTGAGATCCCTGCTTGTTTAGTCCCTGTTAATGGGAAGGCTATATTGGAAAGAACATATGAGAAATCAAAAGATTTATTTGATAAGATTGTGGTTGTTGGATATGAGGAATCTCTTCAAATTGAGAATTTTGTTCAATTAAAAATGATGGATATTGAAGTTGTCGTTTTGGACCAACTGAAAGATTTATTATACTCAATTAGTAAAGGTCTAGGATATATTATTAACAGTAGTGAATCCGCTAAAGACATTAGCGTAGTAATTAATCTAGCAGATACGTTAATTGATGAGAAAATTTATCTATTGGATGGAATAGATAAGCTATTTTACACTACTTTATCTGAGTCAAAGAGATGGACAACATTTGATATCAGCAAAGAGCAAATTACAAGATTTTATGAGAAAGTCGAAAGAGATGGTTCAGAATTCAATGTTGTTGTAGGTGTTTATCATATAAATAATCTTAGAAAGTTTTACAGTGAACTTGAAGTTATTCGTACCTATAGTATTACAGATTGTTTTCATAATGCTTTGATCAAATATAATCCATGTATAGAAGGTGTTTTTCTAGAAAAGTCCAAATGGATGGATATCGGACATCTAGATAAGTATATGAGTTCCGTTCGTGAAGTTCAATCTCGTTACTTTAACTCCATAGAAGTTGATCGAATTCGAGGAGTATTAACAAAGCGAAGTGATGATTTGTCAAAATTCAGAAACGAAATACTATGGTATTTAAAAAAAATGCCATTAAGACTTCAGTATTTGACTCCAAGAATTTTTAATTATTCTCTAGAGTTTGACAATATGTTTGTTCAAATGGAGTATTATGGATACAATACCTTAAACGAACTTTTTGTGTATGGGAACTTATCAAAATATAAGTGGCAAGAAATCTTTAAAACAGTTTTTAACGTTATAGAAGATATGCAGCAATATGTAGTAAATTGTAACACTACGGATATAGAAATTTCGCTTAATAAAATGTATATAGGGAAAACTTTAGCTCGAATAAAGAGTCTTAAAAATGATAATTTTTTTCCATGATTTTTTTTCATGAGAATATTAGTATAAATGGAAAGGGTTACTCTGACCTTCAATATTATGTTGATAGATTGCCAGATTTAGTTGATTCATACAAATTGCTTCAGAAAGACAACTTTTCAATAGTTCATGGAGATTTGTGTTTTTCTAATATACTATTTGACATTAAAACCAATATACTAAGGTTGATTGATCCTAGAGGCGAATTTGGGGAGTTTGACATATACGGAGATGTTCGCTATGACATTGCTAAACTAAGCCATAGTGTTTCTGGTCGATATGATTTCATAATTAATGATCTCTTTCAATTAAATAGGTTGGGCTGTGAGCTAAACTATCTAATAGAGGATACACATAGTTCGCGAATTGCCGCAGAAGTGTTTGAAGAGTTTATAAAGGATTACAATGCAGAACAGATCAAGCTAATTGAGGGGATTTTATTTTTTGAGCATGATACCACTTCATAAAGACTTTAGGCAGAGACAAATTATGATGATGACGATAGCAGTTGAAATTCTAGATGATTTAATTGGGAAAATGGATGCTTTTTAAGAAAGGAATCAGTATGTTACAAGAAGATAAAGTCCTAGTCGTTGATATTGATGGGACGATATGTGAGATCAAGCCAAGTAATAAAGAGTATAATGAAGTCAAGCCTAATTTAGGATTCATCGAAAAGCTTAGACAATATCATAATGACGGGTTTCACATTATTTTATATACAAGTAGGCAAATGAGAACTTATAAAGGTAACCTAGGACTAATAAATGCAAATACTGCAAAAGTTTTATTTGAATGGCTCAGTGATCATTGTGTACCTTACGACGAAATATATTTTGGAAAACCCTGGTGTGGAAAAAAAAGTGGGTTTTACATAGATGATAAGGCTATTAGACCCAGAGAATTCAGAGAATTATCTTATAATCAAATAGTTAAGCGATTAGAAGAGGATTTATAGTTAAATTATAAGGGGACGTGTAATGAAAGTAATCATAACCATGGCAGGTCTAGGATCAAGATTTAAAGCAATTGGAATCGAGAAGCCCAAGTATCAAATTGTTGCGAATGGGAAAAGTTTGTATGAATGGTCGATGTTATCGTTGGAAGATTTTTTTTGAGTATGAATTCATATTTATAATTAGAAGTGAGATCATGGATAAATCATTTATTGAGTCTGTTAATTCTAAACTAGGAATTTCTAATTATAGAGTAATAGAGTTGGCTAAACTTACATGTGGTCAAGCAGAAACAGCGTTTCTTGCTGACAAATATATTGAAGATGAAGATGGGATTATCGTATATAACATTGATACATATGTTAAACCTGGAGCGCTATGTAGATCTGAAATAAAAGATGAGATCGACGGATTAATCCCAGTAGTTATTGAAGAGGGCGATCGCTGGAGTTTTGTTAGAACTGATGATAGCGGAAACGTTGTTGAAGTCGCAGAAAAACGTCCAATTTCAAATTATGCATCAATTGGATTCTATTATTTCAAAAAATGGTCTGATTACAAGCAAATTTTTTTTGGATCATGGAAACGAGATTAAAGAGGCTAACAAGGAAATTTATATAGCTCCTATGTATGAGTATCTCTTAGAGAGAAATGCAGACATTGGTATGCAAGTAATCCCGAGAGAGGATGTTTATATATTAGGAACACCTATAGAAATTGAAGAGTTTGATAAGGATTTTTTTGAAAGTGAATATTAAGTGATCAAATCTTTAATTAGAGTGAGACGAAGTGTAAACTTCGTCTTTAACTTCGAAGAGGTGAATTAGTGATGAGACGGATTTTTTTTAGAATGACAGTTTTATGCTTTCTACCAATGATGCTAATGACATATACAATAATTGAACCATTTATAGTAAACCTGTCATTAGGAGATTTGATTTTGCCATTATTGTTAGCTCAGATACTACTTGAAATGTGCAAGGACAAAGATAAAATTGTGTGTTTCAAAAGAGATTATGTGTTCTATTTAATTGTTAGCCTAATTACGTTTAGATTTATAAGCTCCTATTTTGCTACAAGATCATTAGATATTGATTTACTATTATCTAATTTGAAATTAGTAGTCGTAAGCTTGTACTTTATAGTTGGGAAATATATATCAAGTGAATTTGATCATGAAAAATTGAGATATGCCTTATTCTATTCGATTTTTTCATACTGTCTAGTTGGACTAATCGGATACATTCTATCAGGGGGGGGACATTATTTGCTGGTGATCATGGAAGATTCACTTCTTCTCAAATGATCCAAATATTAATATTTAATTCTTAACGTA
>JDSF01000146.1_pt1 | contig 50672 bp, 52 predicted proteins | sample 199441 | NCBI WGS metagenome assembly JDSF01 (sample SAMN02592751, study PRJNA231836) | bioreactor metagenome | isolation source: continuous culture bioreactor denitrification-DNRA | place: Germany: Bremen
GCCTATATTTTTTATGCTTGTTATGATAGTAATTGTTACTTTATGTGGTATTTCATTTTTTATGGTTACATAAAATATGTGCTACTTACGAGTATTTGTATGAGCACGCAGTAGAGCTTATTGTTCAGAGAATAGCTAGCTTAAGTAAGACAAAAAAAAGTTGGCTAAAGTATTACTAAGGGGGATCTACATGAAAAGAACTATGATAGGGCTTTCTTTTATGGGGCTAGGCACATATATTTTTTTTAACTCTACACTTATATATAATAGATATGATGCAAGGTCCAATAAGCTGGAGAACAAATTTAGGTCCATATATCTCATTATTAATAGATACTTATAGTATTATACCTTGGATACTAAGTATAGTGCTTGTTGTAGTTGGATTAATTATTGTAATAAGGGATGGATTTAAGAAGTTGCCTTAAACAAACATATGTCGGGAATTAATACGTTATATAGGATTGTGCCACTAGATTTATAATACATAACAAGAAAAATGAATCTCAAAGGGAGAGAATATTGTGCTAGAAACTAGAGTTCAGAACATTTCTAAATATTTTACTGATGAACCGATTCAATATAATAACCTATATGGCTTTCACAATGAAATATTTCTCATAACATGCAAAAAAGACTTTATACTTAGAATAGCATCTGCAAATCATCGTAGTAAAGAAGAAACTCAAAGTGAAATTGATTTTTTACTGTTTTTGAAGGAAAATGGTGTTTCTGTATCCTCACCACTAAAGGGATTAGATGGTGAATATGTGTATGCAATAAATGAGCATAATGAAAAATGGATTGTATCTGCATTTGAAATTGCGAAAGGAAAAGACTTTCGATCAAGATCAAATGATACTGATATAAGGTTTTACGAAGCAGGACGTATGCTTGGTAAAATACATAAGTATTCTAAAATTTACTCTCCAAGTAATCCAAATCCTCGTAGGCAATGGTATGAAAGCCAACATTTGGTAAAAGCTAGTAATTTATTCGAAGAATATGACCATCAATTGAAAGTAAAGTTTGACGAATTTATCGATCAAATGAATAAACTACCAAAAACTAATGATAGTTATGGATTGATACATGGTGATTATCTATTTTCAAATTATTTCTTTAATGGAAACAACATTACTGTTATAGATTTTGACGAGTGTGAATATTCATGGTTTATCTATGATATTGCAGTATGTATGTATTATTATCTATTAGGTAGTGATCCAACTAAAGTTTCAAGTAAAATTAAAGAAGCTGAGAAACTTTTATATAATTTACTTTCAGGATATATAAAAGAAAATCATATTGACCTTAGATGGATTATAAATATTAATTTGTTTTTTTAAGATGCGAGAATATGTATTGATGTCAACATTATTGGAAAGAAATTGCGAAGGTTTAAAAGGGTGGAATAAATCTTTTTTTGATGGAGCATTGGATAGGCAACTCAATGATAAACCATTTATTAGGGCAGACTTCGTTAAAATATATGAAGATATTTGTAAGCTATGAAGAGGACATTTTACTGTAATCTAGCACACATATATAATTAAAAAAAGTGCTAAGGCTATTGATAGTTCCAGTGCAACATCGCATAATATATAAGACTGCCATCTGCCAAAAAAATAATCCCATCACGAGATGGGATTTGATGGTTAGGGGTAGATTAAAGTATTATTTAGTATATAAGTCTAGAGAGAAAATAGTTTATAACTATTGAATATTCTTCAGTCTTTCTTGTATCTCTTTTTTGACGTTGTTCTAAGTAATCATATGTCTTTAAATGTTCAAATTTATTAACTAATACATTGCCATTCACATTAATAGTAAAGGCTATTTGGTCTTCACCAAGCTGAATATGTGGACCAGTATATGGGGTTACGTTTAATACCACATTATATAATCTCTTATCATATGGTTTCGTTATGTTTACTATTTTAATGGCCCATGGATCATACGGTGTAGGTCCACCATAGTAAACGCTAATAGCATTTTCAATATATGGATCAAGCAGAGATATGATGATTTCGCTATATAATTCTTCATTTGACTGTTTATTTGACTGAATATAATTGTAAGTTGTTATTGATGATATTAGAGCATTCGATGAAAAATAGTTTATTAGAAGAATAATTAGCATTAATGAAAGTAAAATAATAACTATTTTTTCTCTTCTCATATTAAATCCTACGTTTTTTATTAATATATGAGAAAGAGCAAATAAATAGTAGAGTTGAGGCGTATTGATGATGAAAACATAAAAGAAATCAAGTCGGTCGTGTGCATACTACATTGATTCTTCTATTGGATAATAATATATAGTTTGATATAATAATTAGAAGCGTTAAAACAAGAGTTGCACAATTCAATTTCATGGAATAATTAACAAAAGGCATTGATACTTGTGTTATATGGAGGTATAGAACACTACAAGATTATTTTAAAATGTTTATAAAGCATGATTTTCAAATAATAGATTTCAACGAACCTTTTCCAACCGAAGAACTGATTAAAAATCTATAGGATAGACTGGTTTGACGAAAATACTCGTTTTTATTTATCGAATTTTAAAAAAAATAGTATGTCCAGTTATAAGTATAGCTTAGGTTTATCGTTGAAATTTTTAGTTAGCTCAACATTGAGAATTCGGTCAAAAGAAAATTTATAATTTATAGTATAGTTAGGAGTGCAATATGACAAAATATTTTAATGATTATTGTATCACAGATGACAAAACAATGTTGTCAATTGATGATATAAAGAATCTTCTAGAGCAAAGTTATTGGGCAGAGAATAGAAGTAAAGACGTAATAAGAATGTCTTTACAGAATTCCATATGCTTTGGAGTTTATGATGAGAAGAAACTAATTGGATTTGGAAGGGTAGTTACTGATTTTGCAACGATGTTTTGGATTTGTGATATATTGGTTGATAAAAATTATAGAGGTCAAGGTATTGGTAAAGAATTAATGAAAGCAATTTGTTATGATGAGAAATTCAAAGGGCTATTAGGAATTTTAGCAACTAAAGATGCACATGGGTTATATGAACAATATGGTTTTAAGCTTGAGGCAGAAAAAATCATGATAAAGCCAAGAGATGAGAAGTAAGCGTACAATAATGATATGGCGGGTGGAGATAGGTCATTTGTTTTTTGCTCGATTATTAGTGTTCAGATAAATAAAAAGTAAGGCATATAGAATAAGTGTCAACTTAGGTGTAGTATTCAATAATAGTGGGAGTTTAAGCTATACAGATATTCCATATCTGTTGAAGAGATTAAAATAGGGAGTGAGAATAGTGGGAATTATTGTTAGAGATAAAAAGACACATAGGAAATATATCTTATTAGGAACTGGATTTGGAGCATATAAAGCAGTACGACCAAGTTTTTTTTGGTGGCAACTTAATGCCACATGAAGAAGAAGGGACTATTGCAACTGTAGCAGTTTGTGATGCTAATGGAGAGATTATTTGGATTGATTCAAGTAAATTACAAGTAATAGAAGTAGATGGCATTAAGATTACAGAGATGGATATACATAAAAATGTAGAATTTTGTCCAGCATGTGGAACAGCAGTTGATGAAAATGAAAAATATTGCAATGGATGCGGATTAACACTTTTGACAGACTGAGATTACATTAGGGTGCAAAGATAACTGTAAATGAACTAAGAAACGAAAAGAAAGGTTTTGCAAAATGAATAAAGAAGAATTAATAATTAGAAACGGTAATAAAAAATTTATTTTTAGAGAAATTACATTAGATGATAAAATGGATGTTATGAATTTGTTTATTAATTGTAAAGAATATTTTATCCTAACTGAAGGGAAAGAAGTAGAGGATTGTAGTGATTTTTTTACTGATTTGCCTCCAAACAAGAAGATTGAAGATAAATATTTATATGGTGTATATGATGATGAGTTACTTGTTGGTGCAATAGATTTAGTTTCAAACTTTCCAGAGGATGGAGAGTGGATGATTGGATTAGTGTTATTACATCCTAAGGTAAGACACATTGGATTAGGAAAGACTATACATAATGTTATTAAAGATATTGCAAGAAAAGGCAAAGCACAGAAGTTAAGAATTGGTGTAATAGAGCAAAATACCAATGGATACAAGTTTTGGAATAAAATCGGATATAAACAAATAAAAATTACAGATCCAATCAAATTTGGTGCTAAGGAAAGTAAAGTAATAGTAATGAATTATTATTTATAAGTCTGTGTCCAATTTCTAACATTAACATTCTGAAACTTGATAATAGAGATGAATTGATGGAGAACTATCTTTGTGTTAATAAGGAAAGGATGTAAATGAATGGAAGATCTATACATAGTAAATTATTGCAGTCAAGGTTGTATGCCATTAAAGAGCATAACACAGTTTTACGAAACAAAAGCTTTTGAATTTGCTAAAGAACTTTCAGTTAATAATAAGGGGACATCCTTTAATCGTTTTGGCAATGATTTTAAGTATTATTATCCTAAAAGAATACGTACTGAAAAATGGTTGTACGATCGTTTTATCGCTTTGGGAGGAAAACCCATGACCCAGCATCCTGTTTATTTTGTTGTAAATGGTAGTGATTATTTGAAAAAATGGTTTGGTAGAGGTAGGATAACAAAGTTATTACTAAATGACATAGACTCAAAAGATATAAGTTTTACGTTTGGTGATAGTATGTCAAAGATGGACAAACCAGATAGAAAAGATATTTTTTTTGAAAGAAACATTAATTGAATTAATTGAGAAATATGATAACAATATTGATTTGTTTATTAAGGATATTTGTAAAGGATTTAATTATATAGAGGCACAGCTTTGGAATGATAAGTACTATAAAGACTGTATTTAACTGGGAGTTGTATTCTTCATAATAAGATTGAAGCTGCATTGAAATAAAATAAGATATGGATTGCCAGATATAGGATATTAGTACTAATGGTAATTGTGATAAGCATACACGTAATTTTTTGACTTCAATTTGTCAAATAGCCTACTTTCTTATGAAGGTAGGTTTTTATTGCTCTAAAACCATTATCTCATAGCATTACGATATTCCAAGTTATGTGTGGTAAATTTATTTGTTGGGGCATACTACTACTATATCTAAGATTCAGGAAAGGTGAGGAATTATGACAATTGAAAATCAATATGAACATGAACAGCGAATTGTAAGAAAACCAATATGGAATCCTAAGTATTTCTTTATATTAACAATCCTTTTTTCTCACATTCCTATATCAATTTTTTATATTATTAATTTTATTAGGTTAAAGAAGAAATTATGGAATGAATCTATTTTAATTATTATAATAGCTACCTTATTGATGTTAATTGGCATTTTTAATATACCTAATGAATTCATGGTTAGGATAATCAGTTTAGCAATAACTTATGGATTGGGTTATTACATGAAAATAACACAAGAAACTATGTACAAAGAACATATTGATAATGGTGGGAAATCTGCTAACTATATACTACCAATTATAGTATCACTAGTATTCATTTCTGTCATTATTTGGTTGCAAGTAATTTCGGTAAATATACCTGACAAATATATAGAGTTTTTAGATGATGAAATATATTATACGGATCATGTTAAGGTCGAAGATGTTAATCGATTAGGAGAATTTCTAATTGAAACAGAGTATTTTATTGAAGATAATTTAAGAACGTCAGTAAAATTGGATTATACAGATAATGTTTATAGAGTATTCTTTGTAATAAACAAAGAATATATTGATGATGAAGATCTTATTAATGCATTTAGATACTTAAGGAATGAACTTAAGGAAATAACATATTCTGGCAGTGATGTAGAGATTATCATAACTGATGAATTATTTAATATTCTTAAAACGATTAATGACTAAAGACCTGTACTGAGCCTATCCATAAGAGGTATTCTTCTTATACAACTGTTGGAAACTCCTTAGTTATCTGACATTGATCGGTAAATGACTAGATTAAGGAGTACGATTATGGAATATAGGAAAGTAAAAAAAATTCTATGCATAATGATAGAATCAAATTTGCTATTAAATGATGAATATGTTAATTGGGCAGATGAATATATTTTATGCCATGATAGAATTGAACAATGGATATTAGAATTAGCATTCACTAAATCAAATGACTGTGCAAGCAAAGTTCTTCACCAAGAATATTTATCAACTAATTTGGAGCCAGAAATTGATAATATACATGCTGACCTTTATATAGCTTCTTTATTATTGAGACATATACTTGGTCATATGAATTGGCAAACTTTTCTTTTAGAAGCAGGCTATTTTTTCAGATGGTTCATGTGAAAGTAAAGTTGAATGTGAGTTTTATTTTAATCATTTAAATAACTATGAGCATTCGGTGTATTCAGAGTCCGTATATAAAATTCAGTATGAGGAAATAAGGAAATTATTAGAATGTGAGTTGATCATGGTTAAGGAGCAATATGTCTTTTTTGGTGGTAGAAAACCACTTAAAATATATAGAGAAATTTCTAACGATAGCATCATCTTTCATAAATATTTTAGTGCTAGTTTTTGTCGCAAAGTCATAATAATATACTCCCCTAGTCCATGCTTTTTCCCCTGTATCGCTAGTTATTTGCTTAGAATCGGGTGTAATTGCTAAATAGTAGAAACCTTTTTCATCAGGCGAATATATTGGGCATTTTACAATAGATTTCTTATCGTATTCAATAACAGGAGTTACTGTTGAGGTCTTAAAATCTATCATATATATTGAGGGATAAGGTGTAGATGATGCTCCTGTAAATAAGCCCGTATCCCCATCTTTAGAAACTGAAATATCAGTAATAGACATATTGATTTCATCTAATTCTCTTATTCGCTTTCCATTCTTATCAAATTCAACAATTTTGTGCGTTGGTCTATCGGGTAATTGAGTTGACCTAACTTCTTTTTCGGATCTTTCAACGCCATATAATTTTAACGTATTTGGATTATAATCAAAAGCGAAGATGCTTTTATCAGTTTCTTCTTTATTCCAAATGTTCATTTGATTACTATTTAAATCGTAAACTCCGATATTAAAGTTTCTACGATTAGGATCATCTAATTGAAGTCCTCTCATATAAATTTTATTCCTATTCACTTCTATGAAATCCATATTAAAGTCTGGAATGGTAATTTCCTGAACTACTTTCTCTGAATTATGAATATCTATTTTGTATAAGTGATATATTGGTTCGGGTGTTCTTTCAGTATAATATAGATATTTTTTATCAGGAGAAAGACTACCTGCTGGAAATACACGATTTATATGATTATATATTTCTTTAGTATTTTTATTTATTAAATCATAAGCTAAATAATGTGTGATGCGATTTTTATCAGTGTACATTATTAGCATGGTTGGATTATTCGTTAGATTATTGGCGGTTATTTTCATCAACGTATGAGAATTAAATATATAATATATAATGTTTGCTGATAATATAATAACTAATAAAATTATAATAATTTTAATAGCTTTACTCATGAATAATCACTCCTAATACAATATTTTGTAGTACTTTATATTATACTAACCATTAGAAAAATATATTTCTAGTAGTAATATTAAAGATAGTGAAAACACGCCCACATATATAATTTGCAACTTATAACTTGGTGTTGTTTTTTGATTGTGAAAAATATAAACAGAAGGATTTAAATATGGTACAATAATGAATATAGCACACATGTATTATATATAAATAAAAGAAATGATTACGAAAGGAGTAGTATAATGAAAGGTAAATTACACGGGTTATAACTTTGACATGTAGATCTAACATATGTTAGTCATTCATGGGAACCACGAGGTCCCCCTATATTCTTAGATGATAGAACGCATCATACATAGAATATAGGAGAGTGAAATATGTTATATCTATTGAAGAAAACTTGGAAATATGCAGAATCAGACCGTTATAAACTCATCATATGTTATGGGTTACACCTCTTATCTATTAGTGGGCGGTTATTACAACCTTTTGCTTTTGGAATGGCAATTAATGTATTACAAGAACAAGGACTAGATAACTTGCGACCTGTGTACAAATGGCTTGGCATCTACGTCTTAGGATTCTTTATTTTTCAGATATTCCATCATACGGGGCGATACTTTGAAGTGACAACTGCTATTAGAAACCAACAACGCTTTAACAAGGGTGTCTACCAGAAGTTGTGTTCATTACCAATGAAGTGGCACAGAGACCATCATTCAGGGGATGCGGTTAATCGTATAAAGGGTGGTGGTGAGGCTCTTAAGGAGTTTTCATTTAGACAGAGTACATATATGGACTTGATATTGTCTTCTATTGTACCCATTGTGGTGTTTACGAAGATGAATATCACCATTACACTTGTAACGGTTCTGCTGATGAGTATTGACTTATTGATTGTTATGAAGATGAATAAGCGCATAGAAGGTATTATGGGGGATATACATGAATGTTATCATGGAGTAGCAGCAAAACTGGCAGACTATGTGAGTAATGTGGTAACGATTATCACCCTTAACCTAAAAAAGCAAACAGGAAAACAATTAAAACATTTGCATGATGATTACTATAAACAGCAAATGCGAGAATTTCGCATTAATCAACCAAGGTGTTTCCTAATAGCTTTTGGTGCAATTCTTGCAGAGATTGTCGTTGTTATTTTCTATCTTTTATCTCAAGCATCTGCTGGAGAAGCTTTTATGATTGGTAATCTGGTGATGTTAGTGACGTACTTTAGAGAAATGAGCAGTAGCATTTTTGAATTGGTAAGTAATTTTTATGATACCCTTAATTGGAAAGCTGCCATTGCTTCTGTAGACATCATTATAGAAGAATCATCTTGTAGAATATATGATCGTTATGATTATGACTTACACTGGCAACAAGTATGTATCGAACATATGGCATTTCAGTATGCGCCTGAAGGCTTTAACATAAAATGGCAAGATGTTATCTTAGAACACGGTAAGAAGATTGCTATTGTAGGTTCTAGTGGGTCAGGAAAAAGTACGGTTTTACATCTCTTGGCATCTTTATACGAGGCAGATGAGGTGACATTATGGGTGGATGAGACGAAGCATACGAGTCTTACCCCTATAACTCATAAGATAGCATTAATCGGTCAAGAATCAGAGATTTTTGATGATACAGTACTTCATAATATCACATTTGGTTTGGCTATTGATAAGCAGGCGCTGGAAGAAGTCATACATATTACTGCATTAGATCAAGTCATTAATGATCTACCTGATGGTATGTATACCCAAATAAAAGAAAAAGGAATTAATCTATCGGGGGGGACAGAAGCAAAGGTTAGCTTTAGCAAGAGGGCTTTATTTTGCAAGAAATAAGAACATATTGCTTCTCGATGAGATAACCAGTAGCGTAGATGCTGTTAATGAGATACATATCATGGAACATATTATGGGGTCTTATGGGGATGCTTGTATCATTAGTAGCATACATCGCTTGCATCTTTTAGAGTTATTTGATGAAGTATTGGTTATGGATGGAGGTTCTATTATCGATAGAGGTTCCTTTCATGAGCTCATTAGACGAGACGGCTATTTTCAAAAACTTTGGGAAAAATATAAGATTGAATCCCAATAATTTAATTTGGAATTTACTGGTAGTATTTAATTGAATATTATATAATAAAGATAGTGTTAAAAATAATACTATCTTTATTTTTGTTATGGAAAGATCTATTTTCTATTGTTCTTGAATTAAGTGATGCGTTACTTTAGATCTAGTGAGAGGAGATGAAAAAATATGGTTTCAAAGGGAACAATTTCTTTAAGACATATCGTCATCACAAGTATTTTATTAGGAATCATGTATTATATTATTAATTTTTCAGCTATAGGTGTTAGTAGACTAACGGAGATTACGGATGGACAGGGTATTTTGGATATGGAGATGGGTGGTTATTCTGTTGAAGAAGCTTATGATGTATTCGATCGGCTTGGAGAAGATGGAAGAGCATTTAATCTCAAGTACATTATCCCTCTTGATATCCTATTTCCAATTACATATGGATTATTTGGTTTTGTCACATTGACATGGTTAGCTAGTAGGTTATTTAACAGATTGAAATACCCATGGCTAATTGGATTAATAGGTTGGTTCGGCACGGCTTTTGATTTCTTAGAGAATTGGAATATCTACCGTTTACTCATTCATTACCCAGAGCGTCTGGAGAGTGTTGCGCGTATGGCAAATATATGGACACTGTTAAAAGCTATATCTGTAGGTATAAGTATGGTACTAATCTTAATCGGTGTTCTGGCAATTGTCATTAAACGGTTTAAATCAAGTCATTAAATAAGAGCACGACTTGAAATCTATCGACCTTTATATCAAGGCACCATTTACCATAAATCATTGATATAACGGTTTGTTTTTTAAACAGTAGCTCACAGCCATAGTATAGCCATACATTCACCAACCTTATATACTATTCATATAATATAATAGTACAAGCTGTCTTAAAGACATGGATAGTATATAAGGAGGTGACACGATATGAAGATGCTTCTTAACGTTGACAATGGTGTTAATATAGCTAGATATACATTAAAACGAGGTATATCAACTAATTCTATTACGCGGGTAGACTTAGGGTTAATAGGCAATGATGGTGATGAGCATTTTTTAGCTAATATGCATACGGTACAATGTATGTTCAGGGAACTCGTAGGAAGATTTTGGGATGATCGAACATTAGCTTATTGGAATTCAAATCCAGAAAATCCACCTATGCCAGTGGCTAAAATACGCTTTAATCCAACCCTCGAGAATGTAGCAAAAGCTATTTTCCGTAGAATGAAACCTTTCATAGATGCGCGTTTTAAGAACGCTGATTTGGCTTATGTGATGGTATTTACACCCATGGGTAAAGTAAAATACTATGACGAAGAGATGTTAATTAATCAAGAACTTGTATCATTCTAATACCAGAAGAGTGAAAAAATGAGAATATAGCTTATATTGGATGACATTGACATACGTTTTAGAAATGCATTATAATAAATATACAAGAAGAGAAGAACTCCGAACTTATTTTCCTAAGGTATACTAAGGTTATTAAGTCGTCGAAGATAAGGCTATAATAGATAGTCTTTTCTTCAGAGGGTATATTTGGATACGAATATGCCTCCCGGTGTGGAAAGGAGGTAAGATGAATAAATTTCTAAGGCGATTTCATATCTTCGAATTAATGATTATTGCCATGATGGCTGCTCTTGGTATTGCAGTTAAGCCTTATATCAAAGCAGTAGTTCAGATTGTTTCAGGTCCATTGTTTATTCCAGGAGGGGCTTTAGCAGGTGGTATTTATCTAATCTGGATGCTTATTGGAGCTGGCCTTATTAAAAAAGCCTGGAACAGCAACGTTGATCGCATTAACGCAAGGGATCATGGTGATGATTACAGGCATCTATGGGTCACATGGCATGATGAGCATTATTACATATACCTTACCTGGGCTCATGATAGATATCCTATATATTATCATGAAAAAAAATGGGAGATGGTGTATGGGAATGTTTCTTTGGAGGTATTGTTGCCAATCTAACAGGTACATTTCTATCTAATTTACTATTTTTTTTAATTTACCCCTTATTCCCTTAATTCTCACGTTAAGTACGGCGGCATTATCAGGTGGACTAGGTGGTATCTTGGCATATCAAGTGATCAAAGGTATCAATAAGCAAAATATCATTCATATAGGTATTTAGAATATCTCAGAACATACATTTAAGAGACATACAATCAGCATCAATGATTTTAACGTATAAAAAATATTGAGGAGATGAATACATATGAAAAAGTATATCCCAGTTATAATAGGCGTACTGATTGTTATGGTTGGTATAGTAGCTTATCTACGTTGGTCTAAATCAGTAGTTGAGGCTGATATATAATGATAAAAGCTGTAGAGGTTAATGGCTTGAATTATCGTTATAAAGGACAAGAAAATGATATTTTACAGAAGGTCCAGTTTAGTATGAATCAAGGTGAAATAATCGGTATCATGGGTCCTAGCGGTGGTGGTAAAAGTACCCTGTGCTATGCAATAAAAGGAATTATACCTTTTATGATGGGTGGTAATATGACAGGCGAAGTTAACATTCTAGGAAAAAGCATGACTAATTTGACGCCCCAAGAAAGGGTATCCCTTATAGGCATGGTTTTTCAAGACCCTCATAGCCAATTGTTTTCCTCAACCGTAGAGGACGAATTAGCTTTTGCACTAGAAAATATGTGCGTTTCACGGGCTGAGATGATTAAGCGTATCGATCAGGCTTTGAACCTATTAGGACTGGAAAAATATAGAACAGAGCATCCCAGCAATTTATCTGGCGGTGAACAACAATTGGTTGCACTTGGGTCTGTTCTTGTGCTAGAGCCTGCTATACTCATATTGGATGAAGCCATGGCACAGATCGACCATTCAGGTAGACAGCGGTTGAAAGCAATTTTAAGAAAACTACGTGGAAAAGGTATAACCATTATGATGGTAGATCATCAAAAAAGCGAATCTGGATATAGCAGACAGGATCATGTATCTAGCTAATGGAACATTGTATGATAAGGAGATTTAATTTGTGGATTTTATAAAAGCAGACCATATCATGTACAGTTACAAAAAAAAATAGACCTGTCATAAACGGTGTTTCGTTAGATATTAAACCTAAGAGAGTTACAGCAATTGTAGGAGATAATGGTTCGGGCAAAACAACTCTAGGTAAATTATTGGCGGGTATTCTTAAACCAGATGGTGGACAAGTATGGATTGATGGATTAGATAGTCAAACCATGGCACTAAGTGATGTGGGGCTTCGAATAGGCTATCTTTTCCAGAATCCGAAGAAGCATATATTTGCTGTTACTGTACAAGAACAGTTACTATTTGCACATAAATTATGTGGAAAAGATTTAAAGAAGGTGAAGCAAGGGTACAGGTATTGCTTCGTCTTTTTCAGCTAGAAGATAAAAAAAGAAGTATCGCCCTATACCCTAAGCCATGGAGAATTAAAACGCTTGGCTCTTGGAAGTATTTTGTTTAGTAAACCCCAATTTCTAATATTAGATGAACCAACGACAGGACTGGATGATGTTCGGATTATACAGTTATCGCATTATTTGAAGAAAATTCAGCAGGAGGGTATTGGTATGATCATTATTAGTCACAACCAGGAATTTGTTAAGGAACATGCGGATCGTATCGTTACCCTAGAGGAAGGGAAGATTATTGATGATACACGGTAGAATTATTGACCCAAGAGCTAAGCTATGTATAGTTACTTGCTTATCTACTTTGGCAGTTATTATCCGAGATCTACGTCTTTTAATTCTACTGAGTTTACTAACTTTTGCAACGAGTTTGCTCTTAAAAAAAAGTCCCTTATGGATTGTTATAAAAAAGACTTAGGTCATTGATTTTTCTATTCGTTAGTATGGTTTTTATACAAAGTATTTTTTTACAAGAAGGCCATAGTATTTTGAGAGTTGGTAGGTTAATGCTATTAACAGATGTGGGTATGGAAAAAGGGATAATGATTATCTTGAGAATGTCCATGATGATTATGTGTGCTGCAATTCTCATGACATCGACAGCAAGAATCCTTGTCCAAGGACTGATTCAGCTAAAAATCCCTTATGAAATTGCTTTTATGGTGATGATTGGTTTGAAATGGGTTCCTTTGCTAGGAGAAGAATTTCGGGACGCTATGACAGCGTTAGAACTTAGAGGTATCGCCATTAAAAAATTAACCATAAAGAAAAAAATAAAGCTTTATATCTATATGATAACACCTGTTTTAACAGGAACTATCGTACAATCAAAAAAAAATGGCAATAGCTATGACTTGTAAGGGATTAAGAGCCTGTGAAAACCGTACCAGTTATATTGTTCTAAGGTTTAAGTGGTTTGATTATGTCGTTATGGTATTGAGTGTATGTGTATGCATTACTGTTCTAGGTATTTACTATACATAAATTTAATACTCATTAAATCATGAGTTGACATCGTATAAATGAACCTTTAGAATCAAGAAAAATAGATTGAATCAAGAGAGTGATGACTAAATGGCAGATATTAAATTGAAGACATTCAAAAGTAGAAAGAATCAAGTGCACTTAATAAAGAATTCAGATGATAACACACTATACGTAGAAAAAATCATGATAACAAAGACCAGTCTTTTGGAGAAAGAAGTGTATTATCTTAAATCCCTTCATGATCAAGGATTAGCTGTACCCAAGGTAATAGACTATAAAGAGGATAGAGTACACATGGCTTATGTTGGACCTACCACCTTACTCGATTGCCTAACTCAGTGGGAGGCAGAGCAGAAAGACCCTCTTGGGGATAATAGTATTTCATCTATCTTTATTCAGCTTATACAATGGCTGGATTCTTTTTATGGCCTTACCTATAGGACAACTGGTAAAAAAAATACGTTTAGGTGATATTCATTTTAGAAATTTTTTAATTGAAGATGGGGTTATATACGGTATTGATTTTGAAGAATGTTGCGAAGGAACAAGGGAAATGGATGGTGGACGATTATGTGCTTATTTGTTAACCTATGACCCTGTATTTACAAAGTTGAAAATCATGTATACAATACATCTTATCGACTTACTAGTTAACCAATTTCACTATGCTTACCAACCCCTTATGGAACATATGCAGATAGAACTAATGGCTATCAATCAGCGCCGTTGGCATGGAGAAAAAGAGCAGTTAGTGAAGCAGGTCATAATAGAAATAGAGCAAAAAAATAAGACAAAAGGATGATGGGATTGAGGAAAGTTAAGTTATTAATCGGGTTATGTAGTTTGCTTTTCATCATGCAAATACAAGTATATGGCAAGGATCATAAGCAATATGATTTTATAGAAACATTAAAGAAGGCTGGTATTGATCGTATTTTGGTATATCCTAAGGATAGCCATAGGCGATGGGAGGAAGTTGTGAGCATTCCTGTTGATGATGTGGCATGGATAAGCGATCATGGGGAAAATAGCATCATTAAATTGAAGCATCCATTAGGACAAACTGATCTTTTTATCTACAAAGAGCCAGATTATATAAGACAGGCTACGAAAGCTATTCAGAGCCAAGAAGAAGAGCTGAATGATGCTTATGAACGAACCGGTGTTAATGCTTTAAAAGAGAAACTAAAGGGTCTAGAAGGGGAAATAACCATTGCCGTTATAGATAGTGGTATCGATGATTCCATACCCTTGTTTAAAGACCGCTTAGTGGCTGGTTATGATTTTGTAGAAGAAGATGAAGAACCTCAAGATGGTGATGGGCATGGGACAAGCGTTGCAGGTATTATCGCCAACTCTACCATGCAAATATCAAGATCATGCCAATTAGGGCATTGAATGATGAGGGGACGGGCCATGATTCAACCATCGCAAAAGCCATTCGCTATGCTGTGGATGAAGGTGCACAGGTTATTAATTTATCCTTAGCAGGTATGGGATATTCAAAACATCTTGATGAGGCTATGAATGATGCTCTTGAACAAAATGTAATCCTAATTGCAGGAGCTGGTAATGATTGCATTGATACCAAATATGTGTATCCTGCAGGAAAAGATAACATTATTGTTGTCGGTGCAGTTAATCAGAACGACAATGTAAGTCTGTTTTCTAATTATGGGGACAGCATTGATATTGCAGCACCAGGGGAGCAGATAGATGCTTTGTTAGATGGTTATCTTGAGGATGGCACATCTTTTGCTGCGCCCTATGTGAGTGCTATTGCTGCTATGATGCTGCTCGTTAATCCAGACGTAAACACGCATGTGATGGAAGAGTTACTGAGCATATACAGTGATGATGTAGGGTTAGATATGAAAGATAAGGCTTATGGCATGGTATTGTGAATTTTAAGAATTTTGCAATGGACCAGTCATTTACAATTATATCTCGCAAAAAAGTAATTGAGCCTTACGCATCAGGTTATTTAAAAATCTATTCATCAGAAGGAGGGCGACAAGTACATATTAAAATAGATGGGCGAGATGCTTATGAGTATGCCATTGAAAGTGAGGGGTATGTGACCATTACTTTTGACATTGACTTACCAGTTGGTAAACACCAAGTAGATATCTATCTAGAAGAAGCAGGAAAAAGTAAGAAAGTCGATACCTACAACATAGAAGTACGTGATTATAATCTGGTATTTGAAGTTTATAATGAACGCTACGAATTATCTACAGATTATAAGTTAAGATTAAGTGGTGGCATAGACAATGAAGAGATTATGTATCTAGGTGATGATAAGCAACAGGGGTATTTCAAAAACGGACGCTATTATATGACTCTAGATATGCCATCCTTAATGAAAAAGTATGATTATCTATTGGCGGTATGTGAACCAGTTGATATGAATAATGATGGTCATAATGTGCCTATATATTGCAAGAAGATTTTAACCACTGGTCAAAAATCCTTTGAACCTATAGGGGTTCAAACTATCTATTATGATGAGGCCAGTTATGCTACTGTCTATATGCAAGTGAATGATGGGTTAAAGAATCAATATCAATGGGTAGGCTTTACCATTAGTCATGGACAACAAGAATTGTTAGTAGACTATGGTGAGCATCGGGTTTTTATATCAGCCAATAACGGTAGTTATTTATATACGTTGCAAAATGATTATTATTTATTACTAAATGAGGATGACCTGAAAGAAGTTATTGTGGACACATCCAATATCTCAAATAGAAATATGGAATTACTTACCAATGTGGCATATATGGATACGGTACCAGTGTCCTATGACTCCTATAATGCATTTGATCATCTCGATGATGTAGAGCCCGTTTTGTTCAATCCTAATCGATATCGCTTTTATGCTAGTTTGAGTAGTGATGAAGAGGGATTAAGCTTATATAAAGATATTGATTTAATGAATCATGAACAAGCTAAGGTATCTTTTGGTAATGAGCTGACTAACGAATTTGTATTTCATTATTTTAATAAAAATCGACAAGTTCTTGTTAAAATAATGGATGATTATAAAAATCGTTATACTGTTTATAGTCAAAGGTTAAAACTTATTCTGGAAAATACAGTAACAGGGAATACCTATGAGGGTAATTTGAGCTATGATAACACTTATCAAGGCATCGAACGTTATGAAATCTATGACTTTAGCTATGATGATGTGCCGGATGGTTACTACAAATTAAAGCTGATTTTAGAAGGGGAATTCATTATACCAACGGCATTTAAGGAGGAAGAAGTTATTGTAAAGAATGGTGTATTTTATAAAAAATGCAAGGAGAAGAGCGCCTAAGCTAAATAGAGTACAACATTTATTTTCCATAGAGCCGTACCATACCTTTGAGCTTAATTTGGAGGAAGTCTTTTCAAGTAATGACGAGTTGTTTTATGTGGTAGATCAAGGTTATGTTATAGGGGATACACTGTATTTTGAAGGTAATGAGCGAGGTGTTTTCACATTTAATATAACTGCCCATAACTTTAAAGATCAGTCGACGACTTTTACATTTCAACTTATCGTGAACGATGATATTCTTTTTTTTAATGATTCCCTTGAGGAGGAAGAAAGCGCTGATACAGAAAACTCCTTATTAGATATACTATTTAGAACGTATGAAGAACCCAATTCAGAAGACACTCAGGAGAAGAAACTAGGCGATAAAGGTCCCAAAAAAAGAAAAAGATAATCAAGCAAGAAGTGATCAACGAGATAAAAAAAGATTTGGAAGATAACAAGTCAACAGATAAGATAGATCATTCTAAGATTGATGGGAATGGACATGATCTATATCGCATTTTACTTATTAGCTTTAGTTCCATTATTATCATATGTTTTGTACTTGTTATCGTTATATCCATCAACAAAGCAAAAAAAAGAATAGAAAAAAAGGGAGCTACCTTTTTTTTCCTTTTCTTTGTTTTCTTCTTTGCCACTGAGTAGCCAAAGGTACCTAGTTTATTACCTAAGCCAAAATAGCTGCCATGAGAGTAACAGATGGGAGATGTTTGGTCTAAATGAAATTTACCATGTTCATCCAGATAATCATCATCCACATTGACAGCAACGACTTCTGCCATAAACATATCATGAGAACCTAACGTAATAATTTCCTTTACTTTACATTCAATATTAACTGGGCTTTCTTCTATAAGGGGAGCTTTAACTTCTACGCCTTGTGAAGGAGTCAAATGCATTACTTTGAATTTATCTATGTCTCTTCCAGATTTGACACCGCAATAATCAGTCGCTTTTACTAAGCTTTCGGTGGTTAAATTAATGACAAATTCACCAGTTTCTTTGATGATATCATAAGAATGGCGATTAGGTCGTATAGAGATATAGGTCATGGGTGGATTGGTACATATGGTTCCTGTCCATGCAATGGTAATGATATTATAGTTTTTTGGTTCTGTTCCACAGGATACCATAACAGCTGGTAGCGGGTAAATCATATTTCCAGGTTTCCAATTTATTTTAGCCATAATTCTTGCTCCTTGTCATTGAAATAAAGTGAATGAATAGCTTGAATTAACAGATGTATGCTAATTTTTTACAGGTAATTTGTCGATGTATTGAATATACCTTACATGGTTATTATATCACGTTACATACCAATGTTGAAGGTGAATTAGTAAAGAACGGTCATTTGGATTTAACTGTATACCGTCATAAAGTGTAAAACTAATTTTGACATTATTCTTTATTTATAGTGGCTATCATAAAATATGCTTTACAATATTAAGGGTCAATTGAGACTTGTTACCTATTGTCATGAACAAATATTGACAACATTTGGTAAACGAGGTAGAATGTTGGCAAGATAAGGAAGGGGGGGGATGAAAGATGAAAAGTATCAAAACTAAATTGATTCTAGTCACATCTATTATTGTGTTATTATCTTGCAGTATACTGGCTTTCGTATCCTACACAAGTAGTTCTAAAGCACTACTAGAAAAAGTGAAAGATAATCTAACAATTATATCTGAAAAATCTGCCCAAGTGATTGCCGAAAGAATTAACATAGAAAAAAAAGGTTCTTGAAGGTGTTGCATCAAAATCGCAGATTGTCGAACAACGGTATACCATGAGAGAGAAAATGACCACTTTAAAACAAGAGGTAAGGAGTAATAATCATCAATTTATGATTATTACAGATAGGAATGGGCAAGGTGAAATAACTGATGGTAGTACAAAAAAACCTTTCAGACCGAGAATATTTTCAAAGAGCCATAAATGGTGAGACGGTTATATCCGATATTTTAAAGAGTAAAATTGATGGATCTAATATCGTTACTTATGCAACCCCTATATATCGAAATGGTGGCATAGTTGGTACGGTAGTAGCTGTCAAAGATGCTGCGAGTTTTAGTGAATTAATAACGGATGTAAAGATAGGTGAAATGGGAAAAGTCTTTATTGTAAATAACGAAGGGCGAGTTGTAGCCGACCTAGATATTGAACGTGTTACAAATGAAGAAAATATCTTAGAACAAGCACAAGAGAATCAGTTGACTAAGCTGGAAGAAATTACTACCAAAATGATTGCAAAAGAAAATGATAGTGGTGAATATACCGAAAATGGCGAACAATACATAATGGGATATGCACCTATCGAAGGTACCAATTGGTCATTGGGAGTAGCAGCACCTGTTAGCGAGGTGTTAAGTGAACTGGAGACCATGAGTGGATCAAGTATTCAGACAACCCTTATCATTTTATTAATAAGTTTAATCGTTATTTACCTATTTGGCAAGATGATTGCTAAACCTTTGAAGCAACTTGTTGTTTCCATTAATCGTTTATCGAATTATGAGTTAAGTGGCGATGTAATGGGGAATATAACCCATTATTATAAACGAAAAGATGAAATAGGAGCAATTGCTAATGCCTTATCTAAGATGAATAATAATTTCATTGGGCTTATACAGGAGATAACAGGTGTATCGACAGAAGTGAGAGATGCATCCCAATCCATGTCAGATGTTACACGGCAAACGGCTGTTACAGCAGAAGAAACAGCTACAACCATTGGTGAGATTGCTAGAGGTGCTACGGATCAAGCAAGGCATACAGAATCAGGTTCAGGTACAATCTATGAGCTGGGTAACTGTATTGAACGTGAACATCAGATTATGACGGAATTGAATGATAATACGAAGCGGGTTAATAATCTTGTTAACGATGGGTTGATAGAGATAGAAGCTTTAATAGATAAGACCGAGGAAAGTGGTCGTTCTGCCGGTGAGATTTTTGAGGTAATCAAAGAAACGAATGCAAGTACCAAAAAAAATTGGTAAGGCAAGTACCATGATTGCAGCTATTGCAGAGCAAACCAATTTACTAGCTCTGAACGCAGCTATAGAAGCAGCTCGTGCAGGTGAGGCTGGAAGAGGATTTGCAGTAGTAGCTGAGGAAATAAGAAATCTAGCAGAACAATCAACAGAATCTACAAAAGAAATAGATATAATGGTAAACGAATTAATCAGTAACGCTAATAATGCGGTCATAAAAATACAAGAGGTATCACAGATTGTACAAGCACAGATATCCAGTGTTAAAGTGACCGAAGATAAGTATCAAGAGATTTCCCAAGCTATTATTGAATCAGGAACGAGTGTTGAAAAATTAAATGATATGGGTCAAGAGTTAAGAAGGCGAAAAGAAGAGATCTTAGAGGTGATGACTAACTTATCAGCTATAGCTGAGGAAAATGCTGCAGGAACGGAAGAAGCGGCGGCATCAACGCAGGAGCAAGCAGCTTCCATACAAGTTATATCACAAACGAGTAATCAATTATCCACTCTTGCCAATACATTAGATGTATCAGCTTCTAAGTTCAAAATATAGTTTGTTGTAAAAAATACATAGAGCAAATATCATTAATTATCGTATAAGCTGGCGTATAAATAGTATAAGATATATCTTATTAACTCATTTATACGCTTTTTGTATACTATGTAGTTCAGTAAATGAGGGAGAATGTTCTTAGTTGAGATTATTTTTATATGAGGTTAAACGATCTAGTCATGTGATATATACAGGGATTCAAAATAAGACATAAAGACACAACGATGTGGTAATTATTGACAAATTTTACAAATTAAGATAAAATAATTATAGGGTAAAAAGACGATTATGTTGACAATCAAGGGGGACAGATATGAAGAGTATTAAAGCAAAATTGGTAATTGCAATATGTGTTATTGTTACATTATTAAGTGGTGGTTTATCCTTAGTATCTATAATCCGAAGTGGTGATATATTACTAGGAAAACAAAAGACCACCTTGAGCTTATAGCAGATAAATCAGCTCAGGTTGTTTCAGAAAGAATTAATACAGAAATGCGGGTTTTAGAAAAAAATTGCAACCTTAGAAAAAAATTGCTGACCCTAATGTACCTATTAATGCAAAAATATCAGTATTAAAAGTGGAATTGAAAAAAAAGTGGATACATAGAGATGGATTATGTTGAGCGAGATGGAACAGCACACTTTACGGATAGTGAGTCTAAAAATCTAAGCCAACGAGAGTATTTTAAAGAGGCGCTTAATGGTGAAACGGTTATTTCAGAGGTGCTTAAAAGTGCAATAACTGGATTACCAATACTTGTATATGCAACACCTGTTCGGTACAATGGCTCTATTGTTGGTGTTTTATCTGGTATTAAAGATGCAACTGAATTTAGTGACATTATATCAGATGTTAAAGTTGGTGAAAAAGGATACTCATTTATTGTTAATAATGTAGGTAGAATTGTAGCTCATCAAGATGTAGAGTTAGTTGTAAAAGAAACGAATATGCTAGTAGAATCCATTGTGAATAAAGAAACAAAAGTAGAAGCCATTGTTAACAAGATGATCAATAAAGAAATAAGTAGTGGTGAATTTTCAGAGAAGGGCATTGATTCCATAATTGGTTATGCTCCTGTTAATGGTACGGATTGGTCCCTCGGTATAGTAGCACCTACTGACGAAGTTGTATCCGAGTTAGGCAAAATGCAAAAAGATAGTTCGATAACAGGTGTAATCGCTATTCTTATTACGTTTGTATTTGTCTATTTTATTGGTAGAATGATTGCCAAACCATTAAAAGAGGTTTCTGTAGTTCTTGATCAACTAGCTAAGTATGATCTAAGACTAGATAAAAAGCAACTGAAGAAGCACTTAAAGAGAAAAGATGAAATAGGTATCATAGCCAAATCTTTAGTAACTATGCAGCAGAGTTTTACAGATCTCATTAAGCAAATCACAACCATATCTAAGAGTGTTAGTGATTCTGCAACGTCCATGACAGCAAATACAGTGCAGGCAGCTACAGCAGCTAATGAGGTGGCATCAACCATAGAAGAGATAGCTAGAGGGGCTTCTGATCAAGCACGTAATACAGAATCGGGTTCAGAAACAGCCATGGAACTTGGTGCATTAGTGGAAGAAGAAAAAGAACAAATGAAAGAATTACAAACCAGTTCTAAACAAGTTGTTGACTTAGTAGAAATAGGACTTACTGAAATCGATGAATTAATTCGTCAAACAGAAGAAAGTGGAAAGTCAGCAAAGGATATATACAGTGTTATTATAGATACCAATGAAAGTTCTAAGAAAATTGGTGGTGCTAGTACAGTGATTGCATCCATTGCAGAGCAGACAAACCTATTAGCACTTAATGCCGCTATTGAGGCAGCACGTGCAGGTGAAGCAGGTAAAGGTTTTGCTGTTGTAGCAGAAGAAATTCGTAAGTTAGCTGAGCAATCCACCCAATCAACGAAAGAAATTGATGATATAGTTAATGAACTCGTTTCCAATGCAAATGATGCAGTCAATAAAATTAAAATTGTTACAAGTACTGTTGAGATACAAGTAGCGAGTGTAAGAGAAACAGAAATAAAATATAAGCAGATCGCACAAGCCATTCAAGATTCTCAAAGAAGTATGATAAAAGTGGTAGAAAGTGAAGATATCGTTAATAGTAAGAAAACGGAAATTCTAGATATTATTCAGAACTTATCTGCTATTGCCGAAGAGAATGCAGCGAGTACCCAAGAAGCTTCTGCTACCACAGAAGAACAATCAGCTTCCATGGAGCAAATCGCTAATAACAGTGAAGGTGTTAGTGAATTAGCTAAGACGCTTGAAGAATTAGCTAATCGATTTCAAGTGGATTAACATATAGCATGTACATAATTAAGTGAGATATGCTATACTAGTCCTAACATATTAACTGAGGTGATAGATAATGATTTATGAAGGATTTCAACCAGAAATTGCTGAGAGCGCGTATATTGCTCCAAGCGCTGACGTCATTGGACGTACAATAGTACATGAAAAGGCAAGCATCTGGTTTGGAGCTGTCTTAAGAGGTGATATTAACCAAATCACAGTAGGGCGGTACTCTAATATTCAAGATAATAGCACTGTACATGTGTGTGAAGACGCACCTGTTTATATAGGAGACTATGTAACCATTGGTCACAATTGCATCATTCATGGATGTACAATACATGATAATAGCCTAATAGGCATGGGAAGTATCATACTTGATGGTGCTGTCATTAGTGAATATAGCATGGTTGGTGCTGGGAGTCTTATAACGGGAAATAAAAAAAAGTTCCCACCAGGGGTTCTTATCTTAGGATCGCCAGCAAAAGTCGTTCGACATCTAACTGAAGAGGAAAAAACTCAGCTTAGGGTTTCTGCCGAACATTATGTAGATACGGCTAGTAAATATAAGTAAAATGAACCATATATGATGACATGGATAAGATCCTAGTCATCATATATGGTTTTATTAAATTCTAATACTAGCGTTAATGTCCAAAAAGTAGTTTGGTATGACTTTTACTAAAAGATATAATTGGCAACATTCTTTGGACAACTATATCTTGTAGTAAAGTTAATCATTCTTACATTTTGTGGAATAGCCATATGCGTTAATAGAGTAAGCAGAATTAAAGAGGTAAAATATAATATTAAGAAAAAAAAGTTAAGATATCCTTCATTTTTCAGTAAGGTCTATCCAGCATAATAATATAGAGTGGGTTATGAAAGATAATATAAACAACAAAATTATAGGATAGCCAGTTGAATGGAAAAGAGGTGTTTATATGGAAAAAAAATTATTGTGGCAGATGATGAATTAGAAATTAGAGAATTAATAAAAGTATGTCTTGAGAATGAAGGGTTCGAAGTAGTAACCGTTAGTAATGGTAAAAAGGCTGTTGAAGCTGTAGATGATGAAACAGGATTGATTATACTCGATGTGATGATGCCTGTGATGAATGGTATTAAAGCATGCACACAGATTCGTAAAATAAGTAGTGTACCTATTGTTTTTTCTTACAGCTAAAACCCAGGATTCTGATATGATATTTGGATTATCCGTAGGTGGAGACGACTATATCAAAAAGCCCTTTATACCACCTGTATTAGTTGCAAAAGTGAAAGCAGCCCTAAGAAGGTATAGAGTGTTAGGTGCTAGGGCACATATGGAGGGGGACCATAAGAATATTTATGTGAAAGACTTAGAAATTGATAAAGAAGCCCATGTGGTTAAACGAGAAGGAAAAGAAATTCATCTGACACGTACTGAATTTAATATACTATTGTTATTTGCAGAGCATAAAGGACAAGTCTTTAGCATTGAACATATTTATGAAAGTGTTTGGAATGAGGCATTTATTGATGTGTCTGCAAACACGGTTATGGTGCATATTAAGAAATTAAGAAATAAATTAAATACTAATTTTCAGAATGAATATATTAAAACCGTATGGGGGGTAGGTTATAAAATTGAAAAGTAAGAAGCCCCGTCACTATCGGTTAAAGGCAGAATTTATCTTAGCCATCATTGTAAGTTTTATTATTGCAAGTTTAGGTATGATCATTATTGGCTCGATTTATGAGAGCTTTCCTAAAAAAAAAATATGAAAAACAGTTAGAAAAAATTGATATAGAAATAGATACTATTTTTACGGAAATAGAAACATATATAAAAGAGAATAAGATAAGTCAACATAATAAAAAATTATTGGATCAAAAAATTAAGCAGTATACAAAATATGTTATACAAGTAGAGATGTTAAGAAAAGATGATATAGAGATGTTATTAGAAGGGGAGTATGAACCATGGCCAATTTATCAGTATAGGTATGTGGTAACAGATGATGATATCTTTATTCTTGCTGTTCAACTGGATCCATTAGGTCAATACTATATTATCTTAAGTATTGTGTTTATTATTGGCTTTATTATCTTATTTGTTGTTAGTTTAAGTTATTTTATCAGCAGAAAGCAAAAGTATCTTCGGAAAATTGGTAATGGCTTAGATATTCTTGAAGGGGGGTACGCTTGATCATCAGGTGCCAATAAAAGGAAACGATGAGATTACAGATGTTGCAAGACACATCAATCAGATGAGTAAAGCCCTAAAAAAGTCGAATAGATAAAGAAAAAATTGGATGAACAAGCAAAAAAATCAATTAATAGCCAATTTATCCCATGATCTTAGAACGCCGTTGACTTCTATAACAGGGTACTTGACATTACTCAAAGACAATTATGATAATAAAGGTGATATTAATCCTCAGTATCTTGATATCTGCCTCAATAAATCCACAGCATTAGGCGATCTTATTGAGCAATTATTTGAATACGTCATGTTATCTAATGGACAAATGCAATTACACAGCTCACCAGTTCATATAAGTAGATACGTCAGCCAGACTTGCTATGAATGGGCATCTTTATTGGAAGATCAGCATTTGAACCTTCAATTTCAAGTAGATGAATGTGACAAAGAGTACCTCATTGATGTTGATAAATTTAACCGAGTGATGGAAAATTTGTTTAAAAACATATTAAAGTATGCCCATCCAGATAAAGATATATTGCTAACAACGTATGATTATGAAAGTGGTTATCGGATTGAAATCTCTAATGGCATCAAGGATGGTATTGAATTATCTGAGAAGGATATTTTTAATCGATTCTTTACTTCTGATCGAACCATGGAAAGCGCTGGTATTGGTTTAGCCATATGCAAAGAAATCATATCCATGCATAAAGGAGAGATTGAAGCCCATATCGACGGTGGACGATTTACCATTGGAATCGATTTATTTCAAGATTAAACTATAAATTAATTGTATGTATTTATAAACATTTAGAAGAATAACGTTATATTATTTATATGAAAAGTAGCCATGGGGCTACTTTTTATTGCTATTTTTTAGATATTAAGAAAAAATTAAGAAAAAAAAGTCATTATATGGCAAGGTGTATCCTATAACATATTTGGTAGTATTAGCCAATCAAAATACATAACAGGCAAAGGACATTATAATAGAAATGGAGGAATCTATGAGCAATATTATTGAGATAAAAGCATTAAAAAAAAGTATATCGCATGGGTACAGAAAAAAGTAGAAGCATTAAAAGAAATTAATCTTGAGATAAAAAAAAGGCGAGTGTTGTTGCATATTAGGGACATCAGGTTCAGGAAAATCCACATTACTTAATATGATAGCAGGACTTGAAAAACCTACGGCTGGGGAAATCGTAATAAAAGGTAGACACATTGAAAAGATGAATGAAGAACAAGTAACCCAGTTTCGACAAGAACATGTTGGTTTTGTATTTCAGTCTTACAATCTACTGACCAGCTTAACAGCCCTTGAAAATGTAGCTATGCCTATGATATTTGGTGGCGTGAATAAGAAGAGACGTAGGAAAGAGGCCAGACGTATGCTAACAGCAGTAGGTTTGGGCGATCGACTTGATCATAAACCATCTCAAATGAGTGGTGGTCAGCAACAGCGGGTTAGTATTGCAAGAGCTTTTGTAGGTACACCTGAAATTGTTTTTGCGGATGAAGCCACAGGGAATCTAGACACGAAGACAACCATTGAAGTCATGGAACTTTTCAAAAAAAATGATTCGAAAAAATAATCAAACCCTCATTATGGTCACCCATGATATAGAAACAGCCGTATATGCTGACAGAGTTATTCATGTACGGGATGGACTCATTGAAAGAATTGATGAAACAAGAGATGACATTCTAAGAGGATTAAATATGAAGCAGGAGGCTTAAACATGAAAAAAAAGTAAATTATTGATCTATTTATGTACACTCATTATTACATTTAGTATAGGTATGCCTATAAAAGCAGCAGATGCAAATGACATTATTGTTGATGCTTATTCGGTAGATAAAAGCACCATATCTGAAGGGACAGAATTTAATCTTACATTTAGTTTGAAAAAGATTAGCGGTGGGGCTATATCAGATGCTACATTAAGTATTAATCCAGGTAGCTTTACATTAAAAAATACAGGTTCTGTTATATCCATTAATCCAGCTAATCTTAATGCAGGTCAAAAAGAGACCATAACCCTTCCACTAAAATGCTCAGGTGTTCAGAATACTATTGAATTAACGCTTAATTACAAAGAAGGTGGAACCTCAAAACAAGCCGTTAATAGCATTACAATTGATATGATAAAGCCAAGCGTAGATGCCAGTCCTAGTACCCCAACAAATACACAAAAAATACAATCCAGACCTTAGTGTAGTGAATCAAACCATGCCAGCTGTAACAGCAGGGTCTAAACTTAATTTAGAGTTGGAATTACAGAATCTAAGCACCCATAGAGCTAAGACTATTTCCGTTGAATTAGTACCACCAAGTGGAGATTTTTATTATGAAAGCAATACCATGAGTATGATCAACCATATAAAAGAAATAAAATCAAAAGGTAAGGTAAAGCTAAACTATTCTCTTAATGTATTAAGTGCAACCAAAGCTAAAACTTATATATTCCAGTTAAGATATAAATACTTCAATGCTTACGGTGATGAAAAGTCCAAGACACAGGACATACATATTAAAGTTAAAAAAGGTGTACCAGATATAAAATTAGCCATTGCAGATATAAAAACAACAGAAGAAACACTTTATGCAGGTGAAGAAACAACATTGAGCTTTTTAGTTAACAATAATGCAGGTATAGCAAGCGTTAAACATATAGAAGCATCCTTACAAGGCTTATCTCAGGAGGGATTTTCCATTGTTAATGGTGTTAACAGCCAGACCATATATAATTTATCACCAGCTACTGAGGGCAAAATGGTAAGCTTTAATCTATATGCATCAGAAAAAATGACAACAGGTAATTACCCTCTGAAAGTACGATTAAAATACCAAGATAGCCAAAACATTGAACAGACCATAGAAGAAGAGGTATACATAAGAGTTGCTAAGAAAAAAGACGCTTCACTAGAAGTGATGAATATAACAACAGTACCATCGGTTATTGATGCCGGTAAAGAGGGACAAATAAGCTTCGTCGTGAAGAATACAACCCAAGAAACCATGAAAAAATGTAAAGGTACAGCTAAAAGGTTTATCAGCTGAGTCCATTAATTTAGTTGAAGGTATTAATAGTCAAATGATTACGGAATTAACGCCGGAAAAAGCCGAAGAAAAGGTTGTCTTTAACATATATGCATCAGAAAAGTTAGGAAAAGGAAGTTATCCATTGACTATTCATTTAGCGTACCAAGATGCTCAAAATGTTGAACGTACATTAGAAAGAGAAGTTTTTTGTACGAGTGGATCTAAAGAAGGCAGACATTATTATTAAAAAAAATGTTAACGCACCAAAAAGTCCTATTTCAGATACGAAGACCTTTAATGTATCCTTTGATCTTGTTAACCAGAGTAAGATTGAAGCAAAGGATCTAACTGTTTCCGTTAAATCGGCAGATAGCATTGTACCTGTATCCCAGAATGTTCAATTAGTGAAATCATTAGCCCCAGGTGCTGGGAAAAAAAATTAAGTTTTAAATTACAGGCGACATCAGATGCTAAGACAAAAAAATCATCTGCTAAATATTGAAATAAAGGGTAAAGACGAACAATCCTTTACAACCATTAATCAGTATGTAGGCATCTATGTCAACAAAGATCAAACCACAGGGAAACCCAATATCATCGTGGATAGTTATGCGACAACACCAACAATCGTTAACGCAGGACAGAATTTTGAACTTAATATTTCCTTAAATAACACCCATAAAACGAAAAAAGTACAAAATGTCAAGGTGTTTTTAACGGCAGAAGATAATACAGCCAAAGACAGTAGTAAATCAGGTAGCGTCTTCACACCTGTTAATAGCAGTAATACATTTTTTATTGATGAGATATTACCTAAGGAGTCAATGGCTAAGAAATTAACATTATATACAATACCTTATGCCCCTGCTAAGACACATACGATCAAGGTTAATCTTGAATATGAAGATGATAAAGGAGTCGCTTACACGGCTACAGAACTTATAAGTGTACCCGTTATACAGACATCTAGTTTTATCACAAGTGATATTAACATACCTGAGACAATGACGGTAGAACAACCACATAGTCTTAACTTAGAGATTAGTAATACAGGTAAGACCACATTAGATAATTTTACTGTACTTGTTGAAGGTTTTGGCGCAAGCAATACAAGGGGTTACATTGGTAACCTTGAATCTGGAAGAACAACGTATCACAAAGTGGATGTATGGCCACTAGAAGCAGGAAAAGTATCAGGAAATATTATCTTTACCTATACCAAGCCAAATGGAGCAGTAGAAGAAGTGAAAAAAGAAATCACAACGACGGCAGAAGCAATTGTTGCAGTGAGTGCAGATGGTATGATGGATGAAGAAGGCAATATGATGTCTGTTGAGCCATTAGGTGCTAAGGGGGATTATCACCAATACTGATTATCCTCATCGTTGGTGTGATCGGTGCCGTTGCAACAGTCATTGTCGTAAGAAGGATTAAAAAGAAAAAGGATCTGATCGATCATGAATAAACTCGATCTTTTATCAATGGGGCTTAAGAACTTATTTCGAAGAAAACTGAGAACATTTCTTACGACATTAGGTATCATTATCGGAACAGTTTCTATTGTAGTGATGGTTTCAATAGGTATAGGTATGCAAAAACAAATGAACAATCAATTCAATCAGTTTGGAAGTATAGATATTGTAACGGTAAACGTATCCAACAAACGGTTAAAAAACAATAATAAATAAAAATAAGAAAACCCATATTACAAAAGATGATCTTAATCAATTTAAAAAAGATTGATGGTGTGGATGGGGCAACGCCTATCATAACTTATAATGTGAATATGATAACGTCTGACCGTTTGAAAGCACAAGTACCAATTAAAGGAATGGACTTAGCGTTCATGAAACAATATGGGATTGATAAGGTTAAACAAGGTAGAAGTCTTACAGAAAAAGATAGTTTTGGCGTATTATTTGGAAAAGAAACATTATATAATTTTAGTAGGTCAACAGAGGAAGTAGATGAGTCAGAGGATTTTGATGAATTATTTGGTGCCAAAAAGCCGCCAAAATTCAATCCTATAGGTGCATCTGTTTATATGTCTTTTGGCATGGAGCTATTGGTAACGAAGAGAGTAGTATTCAACCGGTCCCCATAACGCCTGTAGGTGTTCTCTCGACGAGTAATTACGAGAAAGCTTACTATATGTTTATGGAAATTAACCAATTAGAACAGTTGAAGAATAATTACGATAAGATGACCGATTACCAGGCATACGGTGGAAAAATGCCAAAGCACGAAGGTTATACACAAGCCCTTCTATATGTACCAGATCGGAAGAGTATTAAAAGTGTGCAAGCAGAAATTAGGAAGATGGGATTCAAAACAACCAGTTCAGAAGAGATTTTAAAGCAGACGAGTTCCATGACTAAAATTATTAACATGGTTTTTGGTGGTATAGGTGGTATATCTCTGCTGGTAGCAGCAATTGGTATTACGAATACGATGGTAATGGCCATCTATGAACGCCGAAAAGAAATTGGTGTTATGAAAGTTATTGGCGCATCATTACGTGATATTAAGCGATTATTCTTATTTGAATCTGCATCCATCGGACTCATTGGTGGAGCAATTGGTATTGTGGTTAGCCTACTCATATCATTCATTGTTAATCTCGTCGCCGGAAATGCACTCATGTCTGATATGATGGAAGCAGGGACCAAAATGAAGATATCCATCATTCCTGGATGGCTTATATTAGCAGCATTAGGTTTTACCGCATTAATTGGACTTATTTCAGGATATATGCCTGCACTAAAAGCCATGCGATTAAGTGCCTTAGAAGCCATTAAAACGGAGTAGTAATTAAAAAAAGTGACTGTGATAAATAAATTAACTAGGAAGTGCACCTCAAATATGAGATATTAATCTTATATCTGGAGGTGCATTTTTGTATAAGAAAGACCAACCCGTTTGTAACATGTTAATAAATTTATTATAATATATTAGGAGTAGCATTCAATTATTGTTGATAAAATGTTACAATGGGGGTCAGAGGCATAGATGAAAGGTTGTTAGAAGATGGCTGATATAAAGACAAAAGGTATCATTGTAAGCGAGATGCCAGTAGGTGAAAATGATAAGCGGCTTGTGATGCTTACAAAGGACAAGGGGAAAATTGTTGTTTTTGCTAGAGGAGCAAGAAAAGCCAATAGCCTATTATTAGCAGGCTCACAAATGTTTGGCTATGGAGATTATATCTTATATAAAGGTAAATCAGCTTACAATATGAAGCAAGCTCAATTAATCGAATCTTTCCATCATATTCGAAAGGATATTGAGTTATTAGCCTATGGACTTTACGTATTAGAATTTAGTGAATATATTTCAGAAGAAAACATACCTAATGCTTCTTTGATGAAACTCATACTAAAAACATTACAGGTTCTTATAAAAGGGAAAATTCCACAAGAATTGATTATGCGCATATTTGAGTTGAAGGCTATGAGTTATATTGGTTATACACCTTGCGTCACAAATTGTGTGGAGTGTGGTAAAGAAGATATGCTGTATGCGTTTAGTAATCAGCTTGGAGGCGTTTTGTGTAAAGATTGTGGTCCAACACAAAAATCCATTGTAGAAATTAGGGAAAGTACGATTTACACATTACATTATATATTAGCAGCACCCATAGAACAGCTCTTTACATTCAAAGTTGATGACGCTATTCTAAATGAAATGAAAAGGGTCATGGTAAGATTCATAGGGTATCATCTTAATCATGAATTCAAATCCCTCAATTTTTTACTACAGTTGTAGTATTAACCCTTGCAACTGGAAAAAGATGCCTGTACAATAAAAGGATGGAAATAACAAGGCTCTGAAATGCCATTCAAGGAATAGAAACTTAAGGGGAATGCATATGAAATCTTTGAAAATGATAGGTTTAATAAGTTGTGTTATGGTTTTCTTTGTTGGCTGTAAAGCTGAATATTCGGATGATCCTATAGGAATAACCATATATGAATTCATGGATGATGAACTGGAATTAACAACAATTATAGAAAAAGATGATAACTTTGATCAGATTGCCATAGAAAAAGAAATTATTGAAGGGTTTCAAAAAAGCGATGAAGAGCATGTGGGATTAAGACGAATCCATGATTATGGGGATAAGATTGGTGTTGCCATTCGATTTGATTCAATCACGGACTACAGAAGAATATTTGAAACCAGATTATATCACGATACCCTAGAGGACTACCTTGATAATCTAGATACCACTTATGATGCATTTGAAGATGAAGATCTCCTATATAATGTCTTAGATAATACAGAGATCAGTGAAGGTCAATTAAAAAGCTATGAAGATGATATGCTGATTAAGATTGATTGTGGTCCAGCAAACGTGGTGGTTGAAGGAGATGTTTTATTTGCTAGCAAAGGGGCAATGATTAAGCGTAAGGATACGGTTTATTTCGACGAAAGTGGTACATACTATATTCTATATAAACCATCGTCGGGCATATCTAGGTGGATACTTTGGGCACTTTTATTATCTATCGTACTCTATGCAAGCTTTCTTGGTATGAAGAGATTATCCAATAAAAAAGAAGATAGAATCTGTGGCACATGTGGACAAAAAAATGATGATGACGCCATTTATTGCAAAATATGTGGTGAAAAAATTGACGAATTAGTAGAAGATACGGTAGATAATTGAATGGGTAACCATTACTTCAAAAAGATGGAAAGTGTGAAAAGGATTTTTCCACTCTTGTTGTGACTTTGTCTTTGCATGTAAACAAAGTCTTTACACAAAAATATGACTTGACATCAAAATCTTGTTTTGCTATACTTTTTGTCAGTAATAAATTTTTTTTCTTTATAAAATGCAATTAATTTTATGAAGAAAAGTATAGGCAATAAAATTGTATATCTGTGATGAAAGAGAGAAGTAATTAAGGATAATCCTCCAAGCGAATTCAGAATGGTGAGAGCTGAATAGGATAGAATTAATGAATGGCGCTTTTGAGCAGTTTATGAAAGAAGTGGGTTGTGTTTTCTAAACACACCAAATAGGGTGGAACCGCGGAAGATGTTCTTTCGTCCCTTAACCAGGGAGAGAGGAATGTCTTTTTTTTAATGTTAGAAAGTGACCTAGCTTTTTAACAATACAGTTAGTTGCTCTCTCATAATACTTGTTTAACAAGTAGGTATTAATAAACCCAAATAGCGGTTATTTCGAAAGGATGATGAGCATGGAAAAGTCAATGGAAAAAGTTGTTGCTTTAGCAAAAGCAAGGGGATTTGTATACCCAGGATCTGAGATCTATGGTGGTTTGGCTAATACTTGGGATTACGGTCCATTAGGTGTAGAACTTAAAAACAACGTTAAAAAAGCATGGTGGCAAAAATTTATTAAAGAGAGTCCATATAATGTGGGTGTAGATTGTGCTATATTAATGAATCCACAAGCTTGGGTAGCATCAGGTCACGTAGGTGGATTTAATGACCCATTAATGGATTGTAAGAGCTGTAAAGAGCGCTTCCGTGCAGACCAACTGATCGAGAAGTATATGATGGATAATGGCTTAGAGATTGTGGATGCTGTTGATTCATGGACAAATGAAGAAATGAAGACTTACATTGAAGACAAAGGTATTGTTTGCCCATCTTGTGGTAAGCAAGATTTTACAGATATAAGGCAGTTCAACTTAATGTTCAAGACGTTCCAGGGTGTAACAGAAGATGCGAAGAACACGGTATATCTTCGTCCCGAAACAGCACAAGGTATTTTCGTTAATTTCAAAAAATGTACAACGTACATCTAGAAAGAAGATACCATTTGGTATTGGACAGATTGGTAAATCATTCAGGAATGAGATTACGCCAGGTAACTTTACATTCCGTACGCGAGAATTCGAACAAATGGAATTAGAATTCTTCTGTGAGCCAGGAACAGATATTGAATGGTTTAAGTACTGGAAAGCGTACTGTGAAAAATGGATTTTATCATTAGGTATTAATAAAGAGAATATCCGTGTGCGCGATCATGGGGAAGAAGAATTATCTCATTACAGTAATGCAACATCAGATATTGAATACTTATTCCCATTTGGTTGGGGTGAGTTATGGGGTATAGCAGATCGTACTGATTTCGACCTTAAGCAACATCAGGAACATTCAGGTCAAGATATGAGTTATTTTGATGATCAGAAAAAAGAGAAATACGTACCTTACTGTATTGAACCATCCCTTGGTGCAGATCGTGTGACATTAGCGTTCTTATGTGAAGCCTATGACGAAGAAGAACTTGAGAATGGTGAGACAAGAACTGTACTCCGTTTTCATCCAGCATTAGCACCTGTACAGGTCGCGGTATTACCTCTATCTAAGAAGCTTAATGAACAAGCTGAAGAAGTGTATGCAAAGCTTGGTAAGCACTTCAACGTGGATTATGATGATCGAGGAAGTATTGGTAAGCGTTATCGTCGTCAAGACGAGATCGGTACACCTTTTTTGTTTAACTTACGATTTCGATTCACTAGAAGATGCTGCTGTAACCATCAGAAATCGTGACACAATGGAGCAAGAACGTGTTAAAATTGACGATTTACAGAAATATTTTGAAGAAAAAATGGCATTTTAGGTAAAAAATGTACAAAAAGGCAGAGGAAAATCTTAGGTTATTGTTCAAATGGTTAAAATCTGCCTTTTGACTTAAAAAAATTAAAAAAAAGTCTACTAATTTATTAATTTTATGATATAATATATGTCGGACTAAGGGTTCGCAGTCAATTTAAGACAGTTATTTAACAGGATTATACAAATTTTCTTACTAATAAATGTTAGAAATTGACTATTTGGTGATAATCTTTATAAGATTAACTTTTAGATCATTATTAGAGGTCTTTACCACCTCTTTTAAATATAAAATTCTACAGGAGGTATATTTAATGAGCAAGAAATATGTTTATATGTTTAGCGAAGCAGATGCATCTATGAAAAACCTTCTTGGTGGAAAAGGTGCTAACTTAGCAGAAATGACTAAGCTTGGACTTCCAATTCCTCAAGGATTCACAGTTTCAACAGAAGCTTGTATTAATTACTACGATAATGGTGAAGCAATTTCAAATGACATCCAAGGTCAAATTGAAGACGCATTAGTACAGCTTGAAAAAATTAACGATAAAAAATTTGGCGATAATGATCAACCACTATTAGTATCTGTACGTTCTGGTGCTAGAGTATCTATGCCAGGTATGATGGACACAGTACTTAACTTAGGATTAACAGATGTAGCTGTTGAAGGTTTTGCAAAGGCTACAGATAATGCTAGATTTGCATACGATTCATACAGAAGATTTATTCAAATGTTCTCAGACGTTGTTAAAGGTCTTCCAAAATCAAAATTTGAAAGAGTTCTTGACGAAATCAAAGAAGCTAAAGGATACGAAAGTGACCTTGATTTAACAGCTGCTGATTTAAAAGACGTTATCAATGCATTTAAATCATTATATAAAGAGCAATTAGGAGAAGAGTTCCCTCAAGATCCTAAAGCTCAATTAATGGCTGCTGTAGAAGCTGTATTCGGTTCATGGAATAATGAACGTGCGATCATCTACAGAAGAATGAATGATATTCCAGGTAGCTGGGGTACTGCTGTAAACGTTCAAGCTATGGTATTTGGTAACATGGGTGACGGTTCAGGTACAGGTGTTGCTTTCACAAGAAACCCTGCAACTGGTGAGCCAGGAATCTATGGTGAGTATTTATTAAATGCACAAGGTGAAGACGTTGTTGCTGGTATCAGAACACCAGAACCTATTTCAAGACTTGAGCAAGATATGCCAGAAGCATATGCTGAGTTCATGAAAATCGCTACTAACTTAGAAAACCACTACAAAGATATGCAAGATATGGAGTTTACAATTGAAAATGGTAAATTATATTTCTTACAAACACGTAATGGTAAAAGAACAGCAGCTGCTGCACTTCGTATCGCTGTTGATTTAGTAGAAGAAGGATTAATTACACAAAAAAGAAGCCTTAATGAAAGTTGAGCCTAAGCAATTAGACCAATTACTTCATCCAAACTTCGACGTAGCTGCTCTTAAAGCTGCTGCAGTTGTAGCTAAAGGTTTACCAGCTTCTCCAGGAGCTGCTGCTGGTAAGGTATACTTTACTGCAGAAGATGCTTCAGAAGCTAACAAGCGTGGCGAAAGAGTAATCTTAGTTAGACTTGAGACTTCTCCAGAAGATATCGAAGGTATGTATGCTGCAAAAGGTATCTTAACTGTACGTGGTGGTATGACATCTCACGCGGCCGTAGTTGCACGTGGAATGGGTACTTGTTGTGTATCAGGATGTGGCGAGATCAAGATTGATGAAGAAAACAACACATTTACTGTTGCAGGACAAACTATCAAAGAAGGCGAGTATATTTCATTAGACGGTTCAACAGGTAACATCTATCTTGAAGATGTAAAAACAGTTGATCCAGAAGTATCTGGTGATTTCGCTAAATTCATGGCTTGGGCTGATGAAGTTAAAACATTAAAAGTAAGAACAAATGCTGATACACCAAGAGATGCACAAAACGCTGTAGAATTTGGTGCTGAAGGTATCGGACTTTGCCGTACTGAGCATATGTTCTTTGAAGAAGATAGAATTGCTAAGATGAGAAAAATGATCGTAGCAAAAGAAGTTGAAGAGAGAAAAGCTGCTCTTAACGAATTATTACCAATCCAAAAAGGTGACTTCAAAGGAATGTACGAGGCGCTTAAAGGCATGCCTATGACTGTACGTCTTCTTGACCCACCTCTTCATGAGTTCTTACCTCACGATGAAGCTGATATCAAAGCATTAGCTGCTGATATGGGAATCACTTTTGAAGCATTAAAAGAAACAGTAGATTCATTACATGAGTTCAACCCAATGCTTGGTCATAGAGGTTGTCGTCTTGCAGTAACTTATCCAGAAATCGCTGAAATGCAAGCAAGAGCTATCGTTGAAGCGGCTATTGAAGTGAAGCAAGAAAAAAGGTTTCGATATCGTTCCTGAGATCATGATTCCATTAGTAGGTGAAATAAAAGAGTTAGCTTACGTAAAAGCTATCGTAGTTAAAGCTGCTGATGCTGCTATTGCTGCTGCTGGTATTGACATGAAGTACTCAGTAGGTACAATGATCGAGATTCCTCGTGCTGCATTAACTGCTGATGCTATTGCTGAAGAAGCTGAATTCTTCTCATTCGGTACAAACGACTTAACTCAAATGACATTCGGTTTCTCTCGTGACGATGCTGGTGCATTCTTAGAGGATTATTATACTAAAGGTGTATTTGAATCAGATCCATTTGCTCGTTTAGATCAAACTGGTGTTGGTCAATTAGTAAAAATGGCTGCTGAAAAAGGTAAAGCAACAAGACCTAATATCAAATTAGGAATCTGTGGAGAGCACGGTGGAGATCCAGCTTCTATCGAATTCTGTCACAACGTAGGATTAGACTACGTATCTTGTTCACCATTTAGAGTACCAATCGCTCGTTTAGCTGCGGCTCAAGCTGCTTTAAAATAAGTGATCTATTAGCCGTCAGGTAATCCTGGCGGCTTTTTTAATAGTATTAGATAGTGTTTACTTTCTATTTTCCTTAAAATCTTTTACTGACGAAGACTTTTGTTCTAGTCCTAAAAGTTTTTGTGAGGTTTGCATATATTGGAAGTATTATATAGTTGTTTTGCTCATCTGTTTCCTTAAGGGAGGTCTTCGTAAAACCAACTATATAATACTTTGAGATACAGACCTATGGAAGGACAAATGACTACAAAAATAATAAAGAGGTGTACTTATGGATATACAAACAATATTAGCTCCCATAGGTGGAGCCATCATCGGCTACTCAACGAATTGGTTAGCCATCAAAATGCTTTTTTTTAGACCGTATACAGAAAAACGATTCTTAGGTATGAAAGTTCCTTTTACGCCAGGTCTTATACCGAAAGAACGTGAACGTGTTGCAAGTTCTATCGGAGAGGTAATAGAAGGATATTTACTAACGGATAGTGTCATTATTGATGAATTATCAAAGGAATCTACGAAAGAGCATCTTCTTGGTTTTGTTAATAAAAACTTGTATAATGAAGCAGGAAATATTCACCTAAGACAAATACTCGGTACAGAAGAAAATCGACCTATGCTTCATAAGTTAGAAGGACTTTTAACCGATAAGATGGTAGAACTTTTGCAAGATGAACAGACTAAGGCTATGTTAATTAAAGCTCTAGGTAAACAAATCTGTTGTGGTTTACAGTCCATTAAAGCAAATGAATTGATATCAGAAGTAAGTTTCAACGATAAAGTTCAAGGATTCATACAGAATGAATCCTTGCAACAAGTTATCAAGACCTATTTGACTGATGTTTTAAGCCCAGAACGTACAGTAAGAGCTATGGTAGATGAAGATGTCATACATCAAATAAAAGAAGTCATTCTGTTCCATGTAGAGCGTATGACGGATTCTGTTGATGTGATTTTTGAGAATGAAAACGTAAAAGATAAAGTTGTTGGTCTGATTGATGGAACAATCAAAGAAAAAGTGGGTGCACTAGGTGCCATGTTTGTTAATGCTGAGAGCGTTTATCAGACGATTGCAGAGAAATCTAAAGAGAAATTGCAAGAAGAGGATGTTCGATTGGGAATACGCCACTTTGTAAGTCATAAAATTGATGATCTGTTAGAAAAGCCCCTAGATGACTTATTACCTCATGATGCAAGATATCAGTTAATTGTAGCATTAACGAGTTATCTACCACAGGTTGTATCGCATATTAATATCTACCAAGCAATAGATGGGTGGGATAAGGGCGTCTATAACCTTATTAATGACGTTATGGATGGAGCATTAGATGATAAGTTACATGAGGTATTAGTTGATAGGTATGAGGCTGTATTAGGCAATTCTGAGACAAAAGCGATGATGTCTCACATGGTAGCTGAATTCTTAGATAAGACCTTATCCAGTGAGATGTCTATCAGTATAACAGATAAAAAGCAAATAGATGCTTTCATTTTATCGAAGTATGAAGGATTCTTGGATAATCATATGATGGAATTGATTCAAGAAGTGAAATTAGGAAAAATTATTGAGAAGCAATTAAATTCTTTTGACCTTAAGATGTTAGAAGATATTATTCTATCCATTGCTAAAAAAGAATTGAATGCCATTACATGGTTAGGCGGCGTCCTTGGTTTTCTTATAGGGTTATTTACGTTAGTTTTTTAATAAAGATATTTTGATTGACATTTCATAAGCCTGGGAGTATAATATTTACAGTGATAATCATTATCATTAGAGGTGATAGAAAATGACATTAGATCAGGCAGCGAATCAAGAAACATTTATCGTAAAAGATATCAATCAGAATCCTAAAATGAAGAAACGACTTCAAGATATGGGACTTACTAAAGGTGCAAGAATTAAAGTATTATCTAACAATACAGGTGGCTCCTTTATACTGAACGTAAGAGGGTCTCGTGTTGCATTAGGTAAGAGGATAACTGAAAGCATTAAGGTTGAATGTTTACATGATAGAGTTCATGGTTTGAAAACTGTTGTACAAACAGGTTAATAAAAAAAATAGAAGATAGTAAAGATATAGATAGCGCTTTATAATATGAAATTCGGATATATCTTTATATAAGAATAGGGAAGGGCGATAGCGAACTTTCCTATTGGTGCGTAAGAACACAAGTGACTACATCACGTAAAAGATATAATATAAAATGGAAAGTTCAACTTTCTTATACAACTAGAAAGGGACAGCATATGAGTGGAAATATTAAGGTAGCCTTTATTGGTAATCCTAACTGTGGTAAAACCACCTTATTTAATGCGTATACAGGTGCAAAGCATAAGGTAGGGAATTGGCCTGGGGTAACTGTAGAGAAAAAAAGAAGGCACGGTTACATATAAAGAGCAGAAAATAACATTAGTTGATTTACCAGGTGTTTATAGTTTATCGCCTTATAGCATGGAAGAGATATTAACAAGGGAGTACTTAATTGATGAATCTCCAGATGTCGTAGTCAATATTGTAGATGCTTCTAATCTAGAGAGAAATCTCTATCTGACATTGCAATTAATAGAATTAGGCAAACCTGTCATTGTAGCACTTAATATGATGGATGTGGCAGAGAGTCGTGGGTTGATTATTCATCTAGAGCAATTAAAGAAAGAGATGAACTTGCCAGTAGTTAAAGTAATCGCTACTAAAAAGGTAGGGATGGACCAATTATTACAAGAAATGGTTCATGTTGCAGGGCAAGAGTTAGATACGCCTATTCAAGTGAATTATGGTAAAAACCTTGAAGCCGAGATTGAGAAAGTAATATCTGAGTTAGGAAATAAAGATATAAAGCAGGATACCTTAAGATGGCATGCTGTCAAACTTCTAGAAAATGACCAAGAGGTCTGTAAGAAACTTAATTTTAACGTAGAAGGAGACCATGAAGAAGATATTGCCAAGGGTAAGTACGATTATATCAGCACTTTCATTCATAAAGTGTTAGAACATACTGCAGAAAACGATGAAACCACATCTGATCGGGTGGACAAGATTATAACGAATCGCTTTGCTGGATTACCTATTTTCATGGCAATGATGTTAGCTGTGTTTGCTTTTACCTTCAAAGCAGGTAATTACTTAGCGGGTCTGTTGGATATAGTTTTTGGGGCATTTAGTGACCTTGTAAGTCAAGTCTTAGTTAACATAGGTGCCGCTGAATGGTTAAGTTCATTGATTGTTGATGGTATCATTGGTGGTGTTGGCGGTATCCTTATATTTCTACCGAATATTGCTTGTTTATTTACAGCAATATCCATATTAGAAGACAGTGGTTATATGGCACGTGTTGCCCTTATTATGGACAAATTTATGCGTAAACTAGGTTTAAGTGGTAAAGCGTTCATTCCTATGATTCTTGGATTTGGATGTTCCGTACCAGCGATTATGACAGCCAGGACTCTTGAAGATGAGCGAGACCGTTTGATTTCCATATTAATTACGCCATTTATGTCTTGTAGTGCAAGATTACCCATATACATATTATTTTCAAGGATATTTTTCCCGGGAAATGAAGTGCTTATTGCTTTCTCATTATACCTCTTAGGTGTGGTAGTAGCTATACTCGTAGCACTTGTATTTAAGAGAACCTTATCAAAAGGGGAAACCGCTCCATTAATTCTGGAATTACCTGCTTACAAAAAGCCATCACCTTTAACCATAGCCATCTATGTATGGGAAAAAGTAAAAGGATACATGATCAAAGCAGGAACAGTTATTTTTGTAGCATCTATTATCATATGGTTTATTCTAGAATTTAACTTTTCAGGGAAAACAGATATAACCCATAGTATTGGGGCGTCTATAGGCGCATTCATTTCACCTATTTTTGCGCCATTAGGATTTGGTAACTGGCAAGCCTCTCTATCCCTTATAGCTGGTATCATGGGAAAAGAGATTGTAGTAAGCACCATGTCCGTCATCTATGGTATTGGTGACCTTATGGGTGATGGTGATACAGCACAATTTACTGCACAGTTAGTTGCTGCAGGGTTTACACAGTTGAGTGCATATGCTTTTATGGTCTTTTCATTACTATATACACCATGTGTGGCAGCACTTGGTGTGATTAAGAAAGAGACGAACAGCTGGAAGTGGATGATTTTTTTCTTTTGTTTATCAATTCGCAGTGGCTTGGGTAGTTGCAATGGTTATTTATCAGATTGGCAGGATGTTTATATAAGTAATAAATCGTTATTAAGTTAAAACATATATGGTGTTCAAATACTTGTGTTAAATTGGTTACCTTATTTATGAATAAGATAGGTAATAAGCTAAGTGATTATGAACATTATATATGTTTTTTTGTTGTGAATGATTTGGGCCTGTGATATGTTGTAGCAAAGTAGTCATTCTTACTTTCTGGGTTAATCATATGGTTTAATGGTAATAAATAATAGAGAGGCGTACTATTTCGTATACAAAGTACACACTTTTGTTGTGTATTTAAGAGGATTTTCGACTTTTATGGAGTATATAATAAGTAAGAAGAACATTATTAAGCAAGGGAATAAGACAGAAGGGGGAATCCGAATGCAAAATTGTTTAAGGATCACACAAGAGCAATTGGAAGACAAGATGCTGAGTAAATATGCAATGAGGAGTAGTCGGTCAAGAGGTAGAGATCGAGATGAAGAGCCATGTGATATTCGTTCAGCTTATCAACGGGATAGAGATCGTATCATTCATTCCAAAGCATTCCGTAGACTTAAGCATAAAACCCAGGTTTTTATATCCCCTGAAGGTGATCATTATCGTACAAGGTTAACCCATACTTTGGAAGTTGCTCAGATATCAAGGACCATAGCACGTGCACTTAGGTTAAACGAAGACCTAACAGAAGCCATAGCTCTTGGCCACGATTTAGGTCATACACCTTTTGGTCATGCAGGCGAATATGTTCTTAATAAGGTGTGTATACTAGGTTTTAAGCATAATGAGCAAAGTATTAGGGTTGTAGAAAAGCTGGAGCGAAAAGGAAAAGGTCTTAATCTGACTTGGGAAGTCAAAGATGGTATATTGAATCATCCTACATCAGGCAGACCTAATACCCTTGAGGGGCAAATTGTAAGATTAGCAGATAAAATTGCTTATATCAACCATGATATTGATGATGCCATTAGGGTAGAATTTTGAGAGAGTCTGATTTACCAAGCGAGTATATCAATCAACTTGGAGAAACCTCCAGAGCAAGGATAAATAATATGATTCATGATATTGTTGGAAATAGTATGGATAAGAATCAAATTATCATGAGCGACCATATGAATGATGCCATGAATATGCTTCGGAAATTTATGTTCAAGCATGTGTATGTAGGTTCTAGAGCAAAAGAACATGAGTTAAAAGCACATTATATGTTAGAACAATTATATGGTTATTTTTTAGAACATCAGGATGCTATGCCAGAGGAATTTCAAGAAAAGATTACAGGTGAATCTTCTTCAGAAACGCCAGAAAGAATTGTATGTGATTATGTAGCAGGTATGACAGACCGATATTCTATAAGCAAATTTACAAAATTATTTATACCAGCATCATGGAAAGAATACGAGTAAAGAGATGAAAGATTATAAAAAGTGCAACTATTTAAGCGTGCTAGGACTATTATTACAATAGTTTTTTGTGCAAATTACTGATGAATGGTCTAAAATTCGTGGATTATTTGATGTTTTTACCAAAGTTGAAATTCATGAAAGGAATATATATAAGCGTGTCGAAAAATAATAGGGTATGCAAAAATTAAACAACCGTTTATAAGCATCAGGACCTAAAGGAGTTAGGGTTATAAGATATGTATTATCCAGAAGAATTAATTGAGGAGATAAGAGTTCAAAACGATATCATAGACGTGATAGGATCTCATGTGCAACTGACTAAAAAAAAGGCAGTCGGCATTTTGGGTTATGTCCATTTCATAATGAAAAGACACCATCTTTTTTCTGTGAGCGAAGATAAGCAGATGTATTATTGTTTTGGCTGTGGTGCAGGCGGAAATGTGTATACTTTCGTTATGGAATATGAGAATTTTGCCTTTACGGAGGCGGTTAAGTATTTAGCTGACCAGGTACATATTACGTTACCAACGGTAGAATTGTCAGATCAAATGAAGAAGCAAATGGATCAGAAGCATCAACTGATTGAGATTAATAAGGCTGCTGCTAGGTATTTCTACTATCAGTTAAAGACGGAACAAGGGCAAGCAGCGGTAAAGTATCTTGAAAAGAGAGGTATAACGCCTGAAATACAGAAGAAATTTGGACTTGGCTATTCAAATATCTTTCGAAATGATCTTTATCGCTATCTTAGTGAGAAATATGACCAACATGTGTTAAGTGAGTCTGGATTGATTATACCTGAGAAGAATAAACCAGGCGAATATTTTGATCGATTCTGGAATCGCGTGATGTATCCTATATTTGATGTGCATAATCGAGTCATTGGTTTTGGTGGGCGTGTATTGGGAGATTCATCACCAAAGTATTTGAATTCCCCAGAAACAAAATTATTTGATAAAAGACGTCACCTCTATGGCTTGAATCTGGCTCGAACAGCTAGAAAAGATTACATCATCATTGTTGAAGGTTATATGGATGTTATTGCATTATTTCAAGCAGGTATAACCAATGTTGTAGCATCACTAGGAACTGCTTTTACAATCGAACAATCATCCTTATTAAAGCGCTATACCAATCAAGTGATTATTGCTTATGATAGTGATTCAGCAGGTGTTAAAGCAGCCCTTCGAGCAATACCATTATTAAAGGCTAATGATATCTCTGCACGTGTTCTAAGGATTGAAGAGTATAAAGATCCTGATGAATATATTAAAAACAAAGGCAGTGAAGCTTTTACACAACTCTTAGAAAATGCTACACCAAGTTTTATGTTTCAAGTTGAAGAGATTGCTAGTAAATATAATCTGGATGATCCTGATAATAGGACGAGCTTTCAAAAAGATGTAGCATTAAAAATACTCGAACTCGAAAGTGACATTGAACGGGATAATTATCTAGAAGCTATCGCCAAAAAAATACAATACCAAAAAAACAACATCTAGAAAGTCTGGTTGTTGAGACAGGTAAAAATACGGGCATAGTATCTTCTAGAAATAAAATAAAAAATAATATCAATAATAAGCAAAAGAAAAAGAAACAGTCAGAAGATGGAATAATATTAGCGCAAAAGAGTATATTAACCTTAGTTGCAAATAACTATGATATGTATAAGATTGTTAAGGAATATTTGGAAGTACCTGATTTTCTTGATGATATCTATAGAAAAGTTGCCGAAGAAATCTATGCAGCCTATGATCGTAGCGGAAAAATTGAACAAGCAGCTTTGATTAACAAATTCATGGAGCTTGAACATCAAACAAAAGTAGCAAGCTTATTTAATGTGAAAGTATCTTTTGATAACAAAATGCAATTAGAAAAAATCTTAAATGATAGTATAAAACTCATTAAATCTGCAAATATTGACGCCAAATCACGTGTGGTCAATGATATCAGTACATTACAAAAACTAATTTTAGCCAAAAGAGAATTACAAGGATTGCATATTTCTCTTAAGGATGGTTAGACTAGTAAACACAAGGAAAGGATGGATCCTGCGTTATGGCAAACGAAGAGAATTTAAGTAAGTTTGAAGAAAAAAGTAAAAGCCTTAATTGACATGGCCAAGAAAAAGAAGAATGTTCTTGAATATAAAGAGATAGAAGCTCATTTTGGTGAGCTAGTTAACGATGCTGATAAAATTGAAATCGTTTATGATATTTTAGAAAAAGCGGGTATTGATGTATTAGGTCTTATTGAGGAGGATGAAGAGCCTGTTAAGGAACTTGACTTATCACTTCCAGAAGGTCTTAACATTGATGACCCTGTTAGAATGTACCTAAAAGAAATTGGTAAGGTGCCTTTACTATCAGCAGAAGAAGAAGTTGACTTGGCCATGAGAATGGAAAATGGTGATCAAGAGGCTAAGAAAAAATTAGCAGAAGCCAACTTAAGACTTGTGGTAAGTATTGCAAAGCGTTATGTTGGTCGAGGCATGTTATTCTTAGATCTTATTCAAGAAGGTAATCTTGGTTTGATTAAAGCAGTTGAAAAATTTGATTATAGAAAAGGGTATAAGTTTAGTACTTATGCTACATGGTGGATTCGACAAGCCATTACAAGAGCCATTGCAGATCAAGCCCGAACCATTCGTATCCCTGTGCACATGGTAGAAACCATTAACAAATTAATTCGTGTATCAAGGCAGCTTCTTCAAGAGTTAGGTAGAGAACCAGCTCCAGAGGAAATTGCAGAAGAATTGGATATGCCAGTGGATAAAGTTAGAGAAATCCTTAAAATATCACAAGAGCCTGTGTCATTAGAGACACCTATTGGTGAGGAAGAAGATAGTCATCTTGGGGATTTTATTCAAGATGAAAATGTACCCATACCAGCAGATGCAGCTGCATTTACATTATTAAAAGAACAATTGGTGGATGTACTTGATACACTAACAGATAGAGAACAAAGAGTGCTTCGCTTACGATTTGGTCTGGATGATGGAAGAGCTCGTACCTTAGAAGAAGTAGGTAAGGTGTTTAACGTAACGCGAGAGCGTATTAGACAGATTGAAGCAAAAGCACTTAGAAAGCTTCGCCATCCAAGTAGAAGCCGAAAGTTAAAGGATTATTTAGAGTAAAAGTGGTCACCACCTAAGTATTGTTATACTTATGTGGTGATTTTTAATAATGTTGAAGGAGGCATCATGGAATTATCAAATCGATTAAAGGCAATCAGTGATTTTGTAGAAGATAATGCGGTTATAGCGGATGTAGGTACGGATCATGGATATATACCTATTTATCTAGCGAAAGAGGGAAGAATTAAACATGCTTTAGCATGTGATGTCAATAAAGGACCACTTGATAAAGCAAGAATGAATATCAAACACTATGATGTAGAAGACTATGTAGAGACAAGGTTATCTGATGGTTTAGACAAACTAGAAAAAAAATGAGGTGGATACCCTTATTATAGCAGGTATGGGTGGGTTGCTTATTGAAAAAATCATGGAAAAGGGGAAAGAGGTATTAGTGACAATTAATCAATTGATTTTGTCTCCACATTCCGATATAGATATTGTGCGCAAGCAGTTACATATCTTAGGCTACAGGATAAGAGATGAAAAACTTATACAAGATGAAGGTAAATATTATCATATCATGGACGCCGTTCGTGGAGAAGATAAAAAGTACGATACAATTCATTACAAATATGGTAAAATATTGATAGAGACAAGATCACCACTCTTAAAAGAGATATTACAAAATAAAGCTAGAAAATATCAAGAAGTTATTGAGGAATTAGCTATACAAAATACAGAGAGGTCTCTTAAGAGAAGGAAAGTAATACAAGAAGAGTTAGAAGAGATAGGTAAGGTGTTAACATGTCTGTAACATGTAAAGATATAAGCCAAAAAATTAAATGAACTTGCACCCGCTAGTCTTGCAGAATCTTGGGATAATGTTGGATTATTAATAGGTGATGAAAAAAGCGACTGTTAAGAAGGTGCTCGTGGCGTTAGATGCTACATATGCCGTTGTACAAGAAGCCATAGATAAAGAGGTGGATATGATTATTACTCATCATCCAATGATTATGAGTGGGTTAAAGCAAGTTAATAAGTCGACTATAGCAGGACAGAAAGTCATGGGACTTATTGAAAATCGTATTAGTCTTTATGCTGCTCATACGAACCTTGATGGTGCAAAAGAGGGATTATCTACGTTGCTCGGTCACCAATTAGCTATAAAAAATAGTAGAATTCTTAGTCCCATTACAGAAGAATGTGGTACGGGCCAGATTGGTAAATTAGAACCAATGACTTTAGATGAATTGTGTCAATACGTTAAAGATAAGCTCCAGTTAAATAGTGTACGCGTTGTGGGAGATCCTCGCCGTGTTGTTCAGAATATCGCTGTCAGTCCAGGCAGTTCTATGGATTTTGCACCACTCGCTCTAGCTGCGGGAGCAGAGGTTTTTTATTACGGGAGATGTAAAATACCACGATGCACAAGAGTATCGTGAAATGGGTCTAGCACTTATTGATGCAGGACATTATGGAACAGAGCATATTGTGGTAAAGATGTTCAGGGATTTAATTGAAAAGTGGTTTCATGATATTGAGGTTATAATCTCAGATCAGGATATAGATCCTTTTTTTAATAGTATAGGAAAGTTCTATTTTCTTTGAAATCCTTCGTAATGAAGTCACTTTAATCTGCTATAATGGTTCAATTATTTTAGTATTCATGTATCATGATTAAGCTTGTTCTACCATACTATGTAAGTATACTCTGTACATGTATAAGTGGTTATTCAATAAAATAATTAATATTAAAGATGGGGGAAATGATATGAATCAATACGTAGAAATTATTTTACCAGATGGAAGAAAAGAAACAGTTGAAAAGGGTATAACACTATTAGAACTTAGTAAGAAGTACGAAAATGAATTTAGTGCACCCATTGTTCTAGCTCTTATGGATAACAAATTAAAAGAATTAAGAAGCCATGTAAATGAAGATTGTAATCTGGAATTTTTGGATGTAACCAATAGAGATGGTTATCGTGCGTACCTTAGAAGTGTATCCTTTCTTATGATAAAAGCAATATATGATGTGATAGGTAGAGGACCTGATACCAAAGTTGTTATCCATCATTCATTAAGTCGTGGCTTTTATTGTGAATTAAAAGGTCATACGGTAACAGAAGCCTTATTAGAACAAGTTAAAAGCAAAATGTTAGAGCTAGTGGAGCAAGATATTTTAATCCATAAGCGCACAGTTAGTCTTAATAAAGCACTTAAATTGTTCAAAGAAAACCATATGGAAGACAAAGTACGACTATTTAATTATCGTCGTGTATCCAATGTTAATTTATATAGATTGGAAGAATTTGAAGATTACTTCTATGGCTATATGGTACCTAGTACCGGTTGCTACAGCATTTTGATTTATCAAAGTACAATGGAGGCTTTGTATTACAATTTCAAAGCCGTCAAGATTCAACCATTGTAGCACCTTTTGTTGAACAGGAGAAACTCTTCAAAACATTAAAAGAATCATCTGATTGGGGTGAAATCATGGATGTTGAGACTGTTGGCGCCCTTAATAATAAGGTTGCAGCAGGTAAGATTAATGAACTCATTCTCATAGCAGAAGCTCTCCAAGAAAAGAAAATTGCAGCTATAGCGGATACCATCATGAAAGATATTACCCATAAAAAAGATTATATTCATTGCTGGACCATCCTCATCAGGAAAAACAACATTTGCTCATCGGTTATCGATTCAACTAAAGGCTCAAGGGTTAAGACCTCAAGCTGTTTCAGTTGATAATTATTTTGTTAACCGTGAGTTAACACCAAAAGATGCTGATGGTAATTATGACTTTGAATGCTTAGAAGCTTTAGATGTTAAACAATTTAATGAAGATATGACAAAATTATTAGATGGTCAAGAAGTGGAGATGCCAGATTTCAATTTTAAAGTAGGAAAGCGAGAATATAATGGCAAGATGCTTCAACTAGAAAAAAAAGTGATATCCTGGTTGTAGAAGGTATACACTGTCTAAACAATAAGTTATCTGTGGGCATACCTGAAGACAATATGTTTAAAATATATATCAGTGCCCTTACACAACTTAATATTGACGATCATAACCGCATTCCAACAACAGATGCAAGACTACTTAGACGTATCGTACGCGATAATACCTACCGTGGTGCTAATGCTGCCAAGACAATTGCCATGTGGCCATCTGTAAGAAAAGGTGAGGAACTCTATATTTTCCCTTACCAAGAGCAAGCAGATGTTATGTTTAATTCAGCTTTAATCTACGAATTAGCTGTTCTTAAGCAATATGCAGAACCATTACTATTTAGTATTCCTAAGGATCAGCCGGAATACATCGAAGCCAAACGACTAATCAAATTCTTAGATTATTTCTTAGGGGTTAGTAGTGAGAAAATACCGTATAATTCCCTTATCAGAGAGTTCTTAGGTGGAAGCTGTTTTAGATAGGTTTTCATATGATTTTGTATTAGACACATAGCCTGTTTAATGGACTTTTGTTGCTTACTGTTACCCCTGGTAACAACTAAGCACGAGTCCCTTCATAGGATTTATACAACATTAATTCATCTCTGCATTCATACCACCACTGTCAAAATACCTCTGTAACTTCATATCCAAATGTACAGGCATGTCTATTAGCCCATACATCTCGTCAATTATTGTATTAGCCTCATCCAATTTACCCTTTGATGCTAAGTGTTCAATCTCTTTTATCAGTGTAGTTTCGATTAGTTTTTTTATCCCTACAGATTTATGATAATGCTCATAATCTTCTATAACCACTAAACTATAATACTGATAACTTTTTAGTAAAGAATGGTGCTCATAATAGTTCGTAGCGATTGCATAATTTTCCTTCGATGCTTTTATCCTGTTTAGGGTATCATAGATATAGGATATGGTATTATTCTTTTTTTTGCAAATCTGATAAATAGTTGACGTAGAATTTTTCGCATGACTCATAAGAACCAGTACCAGTTGAGTAATTAATCCACTAATAACTGAAACAGAAA
>JDSF01000147.1_pt1 | contig 50654 bp, 57 predicted proteins | sample 199441 | NCBI WGS metagenome assembly JDSF01 (sample SAMN02592751, study PRJNA231836) | bioreactor metagenome | isolation source: continuous culture bioreactor denitrification-DNRA | place: Germany: Bremen
CACGACCGCTCAGCACCAAAAACATACATTTGTCAGCTTGATCTTTACAAAGGAGGATTTCTTTCTTTTTTTATAATTCTTTACATGTTGACTCACATCGAAATCATGCATTTTTTTTCCCTCCTTTTCATTTCCATTAGGGGGACAATCTAATTCTGTTTCTTGAACCGATTCAACTTTTGCCTCTCCAGTTCTGGTTTTATGTTTAACATCAACCAATCTATTTGACAGGATTTCCAGCATTTTTACTGCAACACTTGAATCTTTTGTTATAAATTCTGCAAATCGGTCTTTATGAATTCTAAAAACCGTACACTTTTTTATGGCTCTGACAGTTGCGCTTCTGGGCTTATCCTCGATCATTGACATTTCGCCAAATATATCTCCAGTTTGCAACTGTGCTATTCTGACTTCATGGCCCACAAATTCGCTTATTATTATCACTTCAACATTTCCTTGGAGTAAAATGAACATATCTTCCCCAATTTCACCTTGTTGTATAATTGTCTCATCTGTCTCGAAATTCATTAAAGAGCCGATCTCTTTTAGTATTGCTATATTCATATGGCTCACCCCACTTAATAGTTATCAATTTTAACCATTCATCAAAGTAAATACCCACATTAACAGCAAAATGTGAATTTATTTGTTCCCTTTTATATCGTTTTCTAATAATAGATTGCTACTCTTGTCACATTTTAATACAATATATAGTGGCTATACAATTTGAAGGGTGTGATTACTAAATGAAAGTAATGATTATTGGTGCAGGAAAACTTGGAAAGAAGCTAGCCTCAGCTATGCTAAATGGTGAAATAGAAATCACACTTATGGACAGCAACCCTGCCATATTGGAACGCTTAAAAACGCACATGGACGTTCTAACTGTCACTGCAAACGGTGCACGTAAAGATGTCTTGGAAGAGCTTAATATTCATACATATGATTTGGCAATTTCAGTAACAAGCAGCGATGAAACTAATGTTCTTATTAGCTCAATGGCAAAAGCTCTTGGATGTAAACGAAGTGTTGCAAGAGTTAGAAATCCAGAGTATGCATCACAACTGGATTACTTAAAAAACTCATATAACATTGACCACGTTATCAATCCAGAACAGGCAACAGCTAATGAGATTATGAGATACCTCATGGAAAGCTATACCTTCTACTTTGATGACTATGCGAAAGGTAGGGTTTCTGTTGTAAACTTTAACATTCGAAGCTTACCTGAGTTTGTAAATAAACCTATTAAAGATTTAGTTTTATTTGATGAACTTGTAATAGTTGCTATATCTAGAAAAGGCGACATTATCATTCCAAATGGTGATACTGTTCTAAGGGAAAACGATATACTGTACACTATGGGACAAAAGGGTAAAATCAAAACCATTGCAGACCTGCTTAAGACATCTATTGGAAAGAAATACATTAAAAACGCCATGATTCTAGGTGGTAGTAAAATTGGTGTTTATCTAGCGCAAGCTATGTCTCAAAAAGGTATCCGTGTAAAAATTATTGAATCGAACCTTGACCGTTGTAGAGTGCTCTCAGAGCTTCTCCCAGACAATGTTTTAGTTATACATGGTGAAGGTACAGACATTGACCTGCTTGAAGAAGAGAACCTAGCTGACATGGATGCATTTATTGGTGTCACTGGATTTGATGAAGAAAACCTCTTTATGTCTCTTCGCGCAAAACAACTTGATATTACGAAGGTTATTGCAAAAATTTCGAGACAAAGTTATGTCCACATAATCGAAAAACTTGGTATTGATATGGCAATTAACCCTGTTAACATTACTGCTAGTGACATTCTAAAATACATCCGAGGTGGCCGTGTTATTTCTGTTTCACTCCTACTTGATGGTCAAGCCGAGGTAACAGAAATCATAGCTTCAAAAAACTTAACAGTACTTAACACACCCCTAAAGGACTTAAACTTACCTAAAGGGATCATTATTGGCGCTATAGTTCATAAAGGTAAAGTACATGTTCCAAATGGTGATTCAAAAATTCAAAGCGGTGATAGAATTGTAGTTTTCTCTCTTCTATCTGAAGTACCAGCACTTGAAACATTCTTCCGCTTAAAGGATGGTCAATAATGAAGCATCGTATTGTCTTTAAAGTCCTAGGTTTTTTAATGCTCATAATTGCGATTGGTATGGTTCCACCATTTCTAATTGCTTTGTTCACACAACAAAGTGATATGGTGCCCTTCCTCTTGAGTATTCTTGCAACAACCTTGTTTGGCGTCTTGCTTATTTACACGAATGCTGGCACCACCTCGTCGATTAAAACACGCGAAGGTCTTGCTATCGTTACTCTTGGCTGGCTTTTTGCGTCTATTTTTGGTGCTCTACCATTTTACATTTCTGGTAGTGTCCCAACTTATGTAGATGCGTTTTTCGAGACAGTTTCTGGGTTTACGACTACAGGTGCCACAATTATAACCGACATTGAAGTGTTGCCAATGGGCATACTCTTTTGGAGATCTTTCACCCACTGGATTGGTGGTATGGGGATTCTTGTCGTTGCAGTAGCTATATTAAGAGTTCTTGGCTCAGGCGGTTTTCATATATTCAAAGCTGAAAGCCCAGGACCTGTCGCAGACAAGATTGTCCCCCGCATAAAGGATACAGCCAAAATTCTATATACAGCCTACATTGTAATTACAGTTGCTGAGTTTATTTTACTTATGCTGGGTGGCATGAGTGCATACGAATCTGCTATTCATACTTTTGGTACACTTGGAACAGGTGGTTTTTCTACTCGTAATGCAAGTGTTGGCGGATTTAATAGTCCATACATTTTCATGGTTATTTCTACATTTATGATTATGTCAGGTGTAAACTTTTCTTTATACTATGATTTGTTTAGAGGCAAATGGAAAGATGTGTTTGAAAACAGTGAGCTGCGTCTATACTTAGGTATAATTGCAGTATCTGTACTCGCAATAACTATTAGAACAAACCTAACGGTTTATCATGATTGGTTTAAAGCTTTTCAACATTCTCTATTCCAAGTATCATCATTAATGACCACAACAGGTTATACTTCCTTCGACTACGAACAGTGGGACACTTTCTCAAAGGCAATACTGTTCATGCTCATGTTTGTAGGTGGTAGTGCAGGCTCTACAGGTGGATCAATCAAAGTTATACGAATCCTTGCACTTATCAAGCTTGTTCAAAGAGAGTTTACTAAGATTCTTCACCCTCGATCCATTGTTGCTGTTAAAATTAACAAACAAACAGTTGCTGACGATACACTTATGAATATAGCAAGTTTCTTCATGTTGTACATGCTCATATTCATAATTGGAACAATACTTATATCACTTGAAGGTATAGGTCTTCTAAGTGCAGGTAGTGCCGTTGCTGCTACATTAGGTAACATTGGTCCCGGTTTTGATTTTGTTGGACCAACCACAACATATGCTGCATTTTCAGACCCAAGTAAACTGCTATTGTCATTCTTTATGTTATTAGGACGACTAGAGCTCTTTACTGTTTTAGCAATACTTACACCACGATTCTGGAAATCTTAACACATTTCATACTTTCTTGTATACAAATAAGTCCAATGCTCATGATATTGTTCATGTCGCATTGGACTTTTTTATAATCTACTATTCTATAATTTCAATATCATCCCCTACGCCTGCTTTCCCACCTTTAATAACCCTTGTAAAGATACCTTGGGTAGGCATAATACATTGTCCAACCTGCTGTTTTATCGAGCATCCATCGTGACACTCCTTACCTATTTGAGTCACTTCATGTAATGATGTTCCAATTCTAAGTTTCGTTCCAATAGGCAATTCCCATAGGGTTATACCCCTGGTTGTAATATTTTCTGCAAACCTGCCTGTACAAAGACCCGTTGCACCAAGTTCACGCATTTTTTCAACACTTTCATCTGCAAGCAGACTTACTTGTCTCTTCCACTTCCCAGCGTGGGCATCCCCTAATAGGCCATGTTCTTCTACAAAATGACCCTCTTCTATAGTTGTTTTTGGAACACCTTTTACTTCACTAATATTAATTGCTAATACTTGACCCATCGCCATATGATTACCCCCTTAACGAATATAATGCCCACTCTTACCACCAATTTTCTCTTCCAACTGAATGTTAGATATGACCATTTCTTTGTCAACAGCCTTACACATATCATAAATTGTAAGAGCCGCTGTGCTGACTGCTGAGAGTGCTTCCATCTCAACACCTGTTTTACCTACAGTTTTGATTGTTGCAAAGATCTGAATACTAGGAGTTGTTTCATTGATGGTATACTCAATGTCAGCTCCACTTAGGAAGATATTATGACACATAGGGATCAAATCACTTGTTTTCTTAGCACCCATAATCCCAGCCACTTGAGCCACAGATAAGACGTCACCCTTCTTGATTCCCTTTTGCTGTATAAGCCCCAATGTTTCAGCTCTCATTGAGATGATTCCAGAAGCTTTTGCTATTCTAACTGTGTCCTCTTTTGCTTCAACGGAAACCATTTTTGCTCTTCCGTATTCATTAAAATGTGTCAGTGACATTTTACCCTCCGATTCTATGCATGTTCCTCACAATTGGTGCAAAACCGTAATCACCGATCTTATGCTGTTTTGGTTTGTTCTGTACACCTATAGTGAATAGGCTTTCAATGCCACTTTTTTCTGATCCTTTGTAGTGCTTTCGTCTAACACTTTACGCAAGTCATATTCCTCATTTGAGTGTAAACAAGTTTTCAGCTTGCCATCTGGCGTTACACGTAATCTATTGCACTTGTCACAAAAATGACTCGAAATAGGATTTATAAATCCAACCTTTCCACCAGTGTTCGTATTCTTAAAGTACTCTGCCGGACCGTTTGTCCCTTTATCAATTACCTTTGTAAGTGTTTTCGAATACCTCTGTATAATAGAATCGTTTGAAATAAACTTCCCTTCACTCCAAGTAGACGCTTCACCAATAGGCATAAGTTCTATAAAACGAACTTCAATGTCCTCACCAGCCATATTAATGAAGCTTTCAATTTCATCTGTGTTAAAGCCGTTTATTATCACAACATTAAGTTTAATTGGTAATAACCCATTATTCTTAGCGGCTTCTATCCCATCTAGTACGTCCTGAAGACTCCCACCTCTTGTTATATTACGAAACTTCAGTGGGTTCAAAGTATCTATACTAATATTGACCCTAGTCAGCCCTGCGGTTTTTAATGCCTTTGCATGAGTTTTAAGAAGTAAACCGTTTGTTGTCATGGCAAGTTCATCTATTCCATTAACACTAGAAATCTGCTTCACTAGATCAATAATCCCTCTTCGGACAAGGGGCTCACCACCTGTTATCCTTACTTTACTGATTCCAAGTTCAGCTGCAGATTCAACAATTTGAACACAGGATTCAAAGCTTAAAATTTCAGAGTGCTTTTTCTTTTCAACTCCGTCCTCTGGCATACAGTATTTACATTTCAAATTACATAGGTCTGTCACAGACAGTCTTAAATAATTGATTTTTCTATTATGCTGGTCTCGCACTCATTATCACTCACTTCCCACATTTGAAACTTTTCTAATTCATATCCTCCAAGCGATTTCAATTTCTGTCTGAACACGTCGCCCTCTAGCACATTCATAAACTCTTTCACACATTCATCAGTAAGATATTCTGTCGGAATAATGAAATCATAGTCTTCATAAGCTATTGGTATAAAATCAAGGTTCATTAATCTTGCTACAGATTCAATCCCAAGGCCAACTTGAGAGTTTCCTGAAAGTACTGATAAAGCAACATTGGTATGGGTTGTAAATTCTCTTTCATAACCAGAAATGTCTTTTGCTACAATGTTTTCTTTTTTCATGTAATACTCTAGTAAAGCTCTAGTTCCAGATCCTCTTTGCCGATTTGCAAAAATAACATCCCTCTTGGCTATGTCATGAAGAGAATGAATTCCTAATGGGTTACCTTTTTCAACATAAATACCTTGCTGTCTTTTAATGCCCTTCAGTAAACAAAGTGACCTTCCTTTTAAGTATTTCCGTATATAACTTAAATTATACTCTCCTGTTACCTCGTCAAGAAGGTGTACTGGCGCAATATGAGTCTCCTTCTTTTTAATGGCCATTAACCCACCCAGACTGCCACATGTGCTGAAGAAAGACTATAACCTTTATGGCTCTTTTTCATCATGTCGTTCACATAGTCCATAATAATATCGTGACTTCCAATAGAAACAAGTGCTGTTTCTATTGATTTAATAGGTCTAAGAAGTTCAACATCAACTTGACTTCCCGCTTCAATGCCTTCTACATTTTTTCGCAATTTCAAGAATCCCATCTGCTTTCACAAGAGACATTGTTGCACCTGCTCCTCTACTTAAAGGTGTCCCTATGAGTTTGTCACCGACTTTACCTATTTTAATTCTCACATATTCCTTATGTTTAAGTGCTGAAACCACTCGTTTTGACAATATAAGAGGTGACATTGATTTTTCCTTGGTTCTATCAATACGCATACTGCCTTCTATAATCGGAACAACAAAAGCTCTAAAGGACAAGAATGCCGAAACAGGATACCCAGGAATACCAATGACAGCTTTACCATGTATCTTGCCAAGTATTGTTGGTTTACCTGGTTTTATAGCTATACCATGAAAATACACTTCACCAAGTTCTCTAATCAATGAAGCTGTATAGTCCTCTGTACCAGCTGAAGATCCAGCATTAATGACAACCATATCATTTTCATAAACTGCTTTTAGAAACGCTCTTTTTAAAAAGGTCTCTATCATCTGCAACAGGTGAGTACCGCTTGGCAGTTCCTCCTACTTCTTTTACCATGTTCTCAAATACACTTGAATTTGAGTCAATAATAGATCCAGGTTTTAACACTGTCCCTGGGTTTACTATTTCTGTGCCTGTTGGAAGTATCCCAACTTTCAATTTAGTATTTACTTTAATTTCAGTGATACCAGCACTAAGAATAGCGCCAATGTCTACTGGCTTCACTTTATGATTTGAAGGCAGTATCATATCCCCAACGGCAATGTCTTCACCAACCACTCTGACGTGCTCCCATGGATAGGAGGCTTTCATAATTGTTACCAAACCATCTTCTTCGGGGTAAACATCTTCAATCATAATGACAGCATTATGTTTGTTGCTAATACAATCACCGGTATCTATATAAACAAAGTCTTTACCCTCTACAAGCTTCACAGGATTTCTTTCATGAGCCCCAAATGTTATGGTGGCATCAACAGCTATCCCATCCATTGCTGAAGCATTATAATGTGGATTCGATATCTTTGCGAATATTGGCTCCGCAGTTACTCTGTCCATAGAATCATAAACGGATATTGTTTCATTTTTATCTTTATACAACTCTGAGAATTCTCTAAAATACAAAGCTTGTGCCTGCTCTATGTCGATAGTCTCCAAATATATATTTCTCTCTGTTTTCATCCACTCACCCCACTATTTGAAAAGATGTACTTTTACATACTCACCTTTTTCAAGACCTTCCTTATTCATAGGAATCTCAATGTAACCATCTGCCTTTGAAAGTAGTGAAATCATACCCGACTTCCCATGTACTGGATTTGCTATATAAACATCCTCTTTCTCTTCCAGATTAACCATGTAAAAAACGTCTCGACCAGAAGACACATGTGCCTGAAAACCTGATTTTGCAATCAATGTTTTCGATGAAGCCTTCATGCCTAAAAGTGTATTTAGAATAAAGGGTTCAATGACTGCTTTGTACGAAATTATACATGAGGCTGGATGACCTGGCAGACCAAATACAGCAGTACTTCCTATTTTAGCGACTATTGTAGGTTTTCCTGGTTTTATAGCTATACCATGAACCAATACACCAGGGTCTCCTAGAGTGTTTATTATTTCTGGGGTCATGTCATGGGTTCCAACTGAACTACCACCAGAAATAAGAACCACATCACATGTCTCTACAGCTTTCTTTAGAGCACTTTTAATCCCCTCAAAATCATCTCTGATTCTCTTTTGTATAACAACATCACATCCAACTGAAGATACCATGGAACATAAACTGTAAGAATTTACATCTCGTATTTCACCTATTCGAAGCTTGGAGTGAATATCGACAAGTTCGTCTCCAGTTGATAAAATACCAACTTTAATCCGTTTATATACATCAACAGATGAAACACCAAGTGCCGCAAGCGCACCAATGTGTTGTGTTTTAATCTGAGTCCGACTGGCTATGACTTCTTCACTTTCTAATACATCGTCACCGATTCCTATAATGTTCTCTCTTGAACTTACAGGTCGACTAACTGCAACTTCACTTTCGAACATTTCTGTATGCTCAATCATGACGACCGAATCTGCACCTTCAGGTACAATACCTCCAGTCGGAACATAAACGGCATCAAGGCCTCCAAGCGACAAGCTCGTGTCTTTTCCCATCAATGTTTCGCCTGTCTTTGTTAGAAATGCTGGCATACTTTCACAGCATCCAATTGTGTCAGAAGCCTTAACAGCATAACCGTCTACAGTAGACCTTCTAAAGGCTGGAACATTTTCTTTCGCATATATTGGCTGACTTATTGTCCGCCCAAGGCTCTCAGATAATCCAACCCTTTCAACTTCAACTTGCCTATCTCCAAATTTTTCGACAAGCAGGCTCATAACCTCACTTCTTTTCATAACGGTAAACATGTCCATTATTTACACCCCAAGTATCTTGTAATCCATGGAAAGCAAGTGTTCCACTGTATTTAACTTCTTTATATTTTCTAAGATTTCGCTCTTTGCTACCGGTCGTAAGTTCTTATCCTCAAACACATGGAGAGTGTCACAAAGCCTCAAAGCCTGTGACAAATTATGAGTAACAACGATCACAGTCGCTTTTTGCCTTCTTTGATATTCAATAATGAATCTTTCTATTTCAGTAACTGAGTTGGGATCAATACTTGCTGTTGGCTCGTCAAGAAGAACGATGTGAGGACTAAAAACAAGCCCTCTTGCAAGGTTAACTTTTTCCCTTTCACCAGCTGATAAAACTGTAGCGTTCTCTTTACTAAGATATCCTAAATTCATCTCTTTTATGACTTTGCCGACCTTCTTTTGAATCTCGTCGTCTTTTACATTCCTAATACGAAGCGGATAAGAGATGTTCTCATATACACTCCTATTCAACATGTATGGCTTTTGGCTAATATAAGTCATGTGACGTCGAAGGTCATCTGAAAAAAGGCTTGCCATTAAAAAAGAACTTGCCCAGTACAGACCCTATCTAGACCTGCTAAAATCCGTAGGAGGGTTGTTTTTCCAACGCCGTTTGCACCAATAATCCCATGAATCCGCCCCTCCTTAAATTCATGATTTTAATATCAAATAGCTCTTTATCAATGAATGATTTTTTAGCAAACTGTAGTGTTACCTTCATGCTGTATCACCTGTCAATCTGTGTATAAAGGTATTTGTCATAATGGCTATACCGATAAGTACAATGCCCATAGCAATCGATTCTGCATAGTTCCCCATGGAGTTGTTCATCGCTATAAATGTTGTCATTACACGTGTATGCCCCTTAATGTTCCCACCAACGAGCATAACGGCACCAACTTCCGATATACCTCGTCCAAATCCTGTTGTTATCGCAACAGCTATGGTCTTTTTTAACTCCTTAGCCAAAAGAACAATCTCGTCCCATTTTGAACCCCCTAATATATGAGCGACGTCCCTAATTGCATTACCATGTTCTTTCACAGCATTAAAAATTAGTCCTGTTATTATAGGGGTTATTAAGATGGTCTGAGCCACAACCATTGCTACTGGAGTGAACATAAGCTCCATTTGTCCCATTGGCCCACGCCTTGAAATAACAATTGCAACAAAAAGTCCTACCACAACAGGAGGTAACGCCATAAACGAATAGACCAACCTAACGAGTGGTTTCTTAAATGGAAACTCGTATAGCCCCATAACCATTCCCAACATGATTCCAATCATGGAGGAGAGGAGTGTCGAAACAAGTGACACTCCAATTGATAGACCAATTATCTTATATATTTCTTGATCGAAAGATAATAAAAGCTTCACCGCTTCTATAACGCCATTAACAATATGGTCCATGAACGCATCCTCTCAATTTCTACTTGGCATTTGGAATAAATAGTGGTTGTCCATATTTTTCTACTCCAAACCCACTAATCATTTTCTGTGTATCTGCAGATAACAACCACTTAATAAAAGCATTCGCACCTGCATTATTAATCTGGTCATTCTTGTCAGGATTCACAGCCATAACACCATATTGATTGAATAGAACAGGGTCACCTTCTACAACAACCGCTAGGTCAATTGATTCAGATAAAGCCAGATAAGTCGCACGGTCTGACATGGTATAGGCTTGTAGTTCGTCTGTCATTTGAATGACATCTCCCATACCCTTACCTGCAGAGATATAATTGTCACCATGTGGCTCAACACCAGCCACTTCCCATAATGATTTTTCTTTTTTGTGGGTTCCTGAATCATCCCCTCTTGAAACAAAAGATGCTTCTGTCTCATAAAGCTTCTTAAACGACTGCGCAACATTGTCCTTTGATGTGCTTAACTCTGCTGGATCTGAGTCAGGACCTAAAATGACGAAGTCGTTATACATAACGTCGAATCTTTCAACGCCGTGTTTTTCTTCAATAAAGAGTTCTTCAGCAGATTTAGCGTGAACTAGAAGAACATCTGCCTCTCCGTCTCTCCCCATCTGAAGCGCTTTTCCTGTACCAACTGCAACAACCTTCACTTCAAGGCCTGTCTTCTCAGTAAAGTCAGGGAGTATATATGCTAACAAACCGCTGTTTTCAGTCGATGTTGTTGTTGACAAAATTATACTTTCTCCAAGGTCTACTTCAACTTCTGTAGATTCTGTTGATTCTGTTGGTTCTGTTGATTCGGTCGGTGTTGGCGTTTCAGGTGCAGTTTCTTCCATTCCATTTGCCGCACAACCTGTAAAAAGAACCACTGTCAAAAGTAGTAGTAACCATTTGTTAATCGATTTCATCATGTTTTGTCCTCCTAAATAAGTTGAGTTGTCATTTACAAAGTAGGTCTGAAATGAAAAAGATAAAGAGACGTTCTCATGCATAGAAAGAACGCCTCTTGTAATCCATTCTTCCTTTCCAAACACGGGAGGCAATCAAATTTCTTCAATCACCCAAAGGCTTTTAAGTCATAGTTTCCCTTAGAATTAAAAGCTCGGAATCAATATTTAATTTTAGTTTTGGATTTGTTAGATTTTCGATTTAATTGGTACAATCATCATTTCGTTGTCGAGTAAATCGACATATAGCATTTTCTTTCTTAGGAGTTCACCACTGCCAGTAAGAACCTTCAAACACTCAGACACTTGAACGGACGCTGCTAGTGCTGGAGTGAACGAAGGGTTACCCAAGTCAGTTTCTACGCCGCGATCCATCTTCTGTTTACTAAAGTTTGGATAAATATGATCAAGTGTTCTATCGCCTGGTATAATTGTAGCTATTTGTCCATACCACCCTGCAATTGCACCGTAAACCATTGGGATTTGCTCCTTCTCACATGCCTCCTGAAGCGTGAACCTTACAGGTATCTGATCAAGTGCATCCATTACGACATCTGCACCTTTAATAAGACCTTGTGCATTTGACTCATCTAAATATGTGTTTACTGGATGAAAACGGACTTCTGGATTTATTAGTCTAACTCTTGCCTCAGCTTGGTGCACCTTATTTTTTTTCCTATATTGTCTACTCTAGATAGTATTTGACGATTCATATTGGAATCATCAAATACATCTCCATCAACAACGGTGATGTTTCCAACACCTACTCGTGCTAACATTTCAACAATGTATCCCCCAAGACCGCCACAGCCTATAATGCATACTTTTGCGCTTCTTAGATTCTCCATGTCCTTCGCAGTAAATATACCGTTCTTGTCATATCGTCCCATTTAGCCACCACCTACAGGTGGAAAGACCGAGATATAGTCTCCTTCAATCATCACTTGATCAAATTTTGCATCTTGACCATTTACAAGTAGTATCGCCACATCTTCCTGTTCAATGCCAATGGAAGACAATATTTTACGTGGACTTGGATCATTCATTTCTATATAGACCTTTTTACCGCGTCCATTTCGAAATGTCGCAAATAACCTCACTTCAAACTTCAATCAATTCACTCCTAAACCTTTTGCTATTTAAGCCCCAGTTCAGCCAATCTTTCATCTGTAGGTATTCCACCTTTAGTCCAGCCACGTAATTGATAGTACTCTGGTAGAAGTACATCTAACTTTAATACATGACCTTTTGAAGGCCCTTCAGGTATTTCATCTTCTAGAATTCTACGAGGGAGTTTGTCTTCGGATGGATCAATTCCTGATTCAAGATTAAACATTTTCTCAATATTCCATATTCTTTCACCAGCTTCAAAAACACTGTCCCCAGTATGGTCTGTACCACATACCGCATTGACTAGTGCTGCGTAATCATCAGCGCCCAGCGCAAATGATGTAAATAGGCAAAGTCCAAGTGAGTCAATCGATGCTGTGAGGTCTTGGAACGCCTTCGCCCACATCGCTTTACCTTCAAGGACATTCTTGTCTAGCTTTTCAGGAAGACCAAGAATCTCTGGAGATATTAGATAGCCTCTAACATGGCAACCACCACGGTTCGATGTTGCGTATTGTAGACCTTGCCCCTGAATACCACGAGGGTCATATGCTGGAAGCTCCTGCTTTTTAACACTCATAGATAGGTCTGGTCGTCCATACATTTCAGTCAACCTGTAAGATCCTTCAGCCAGTTTATCGCCGAAACCTTCTCTATAAGCCATTTTCTTTGTCCATTCAACAATCGACTTAGCATTTCCAAATTCTAATGGTTCGCCATCAATTTCCTCAGCCTTAACGATATCAAGCTCTCGAAGCTCCATAGCCGCAGCAAGTGTTGTACCTGCAGAAATTGTGTCTAAACCAAGCTCGTTACACCAATGGTTAGCGAGTATAATTTCTTTTAAGTCGTTGATTCCACAATCTGAACCAAAAGCCCATAGAGTTTCATACTCTGGCCCAGCCATCTCTTCACCGTCTACTTCACACCAGCGACCACAGACTATTGGACATCTGTAGCAAGCTGTGTTCTTTACTAGATACTTTTCTCTTAAAGTCTCACCACTGATTTCGTCAGCTTTCTCATCAACTGCACCTTGGAAGTTCTTATAAGGGTACACACCATTTTCATTGATGATATTAACAAGAACAGCCGTACCATAGGTTGGCAAACCTTCACCAGTTACACCATTTTCACGGATTTTTGCAATACTTTCTCTAAACACACCCTTAAGTGCATCGGCGTCTTTAATACCCACTTTGCCAGAACCTTTTACCACTACTGCTTTGAGGTTTTTTGAACCCATTACAGCGCCAACACCAGAACGGCCCGCAGCTCTATCTTTACAGTTCATAATCGCAGCAAGTTTTGATAAGTTTTCACCACCTGGACCGATTGTCATGACTTTCGTTTTTTTCGCCGTATTCAGTCTGTAGCTCGTCTGTTACTTCCCCAACGAGTTTTCCCCAAAGATGCGTTGCACTCTTAAATTCAACCTTGTCGTCCATAATTGTTAAATAGACTGGCTCATCAGACTTGTCTTCGAAAATAACCATGTCATAACCAGCAAACTTTAGTTCTGCACCAAAATAACCGCCAGAATTTGAGCTTGCAATTGTACCTGTAAGCGGTGATTTTGTAACAACCATGTATCTACCGCCAGTAGGTGTTGCCGTACCCGTTAGTGGACCTGTTACCACCATCAGTTTGTTCTCAGGGCTGAGTGCATCTACCTTAGGATCCACTTCGTCCATCATGAATTTCGTACCTAGACCACGACCACCAATGTATTTTTTGGCGATATCAAGGTCAAGTTTCTCAACTTTTACCTCTTTAGTCTTTAGATTAATTCGTAAATACTGACCATTGTAACCGTACATGCATTCCCTCCTCGTGTTTGGATAAATCTATTAACCACTATTTTATTAAAGCAATTCTCATGCCAAATATTACAACCTTGTAATATCAAGCTGTCTAAACAATTCACAAATTAATCCCGATTAAGTGTTCCATTTTTGAACGATTTCAAAAACAAAAAGCGTTCCATTATCGAACACTGTTCGATAATGGAACGCTTCATTTAGTCAGTTTCTAATTCCCTACTTACTTTTCGTAATTAATTTTGTGCTTTTCTAACTTTCTATATAAAGTATTTCGTCCCACTCCAAGAATTTTCGCCGCACTTGTAATATTAAACTCTTTTTCCTGTAGAACTCTTCTAATATGGTTCTTTTCCATTTCTTCAATCGAGACCAGTCTGTACCCTTCTTTTGAACTAGATATCTCAACCTCACTGGTCTGAATCAAATTTAAAGGAAGCTTTTCCTTATTTATGGCGAGCTCAATAAAATTTTCGAGTTCTCTTACATTTCCTGGCCACTGATATTCCTTAATTATAGACATTTCAACATCCGAAATGTCTATAGGCTTCTTATTAATCCTATACGAAATCTTTGTCATAAAATAATTGGTTAACCTTGGTATGTCTTCTTTACGCATTCTAAGTGGTGGAAGTTCTATCGGAATGACATTAAGTCTATAATACAAGTCATGTCTAAAGTTTCCTTTTTTTTCACTTCTGCCTTAAGCTTTTTATTTGTAGCAGCAATAATTCGAACATTCACAGGGACTTCGTTTGAACTTCCCACTCGCACTATGGTTCCTTCTTCAATAACTCTAAGTAGCTTGGTTTGCATTTCCAAAGGCATTTCACCAATTTCATCTAGAAAAATGGTCCCGCCGTCTGCAACTTCAAACTTACCAACCTGTCCACCTCGTTTTGCACCAGTGAATGCCCCTTCATCATAACCAAATAGCTCTGACTCCATTAAATTCCGTGGAATTGCACCACAATTTATAACAACAAAGGGTTCATCTTTTCTTGGACTATAATTTTGAATTGCTTGAGCAAATACCTCTTTACCACATCCGCTTTCTCCTGTAATTAAGACAGTAGACTTGCTATCTGCAACCTTCTTAGCAAACTCTATAACGTCTAACATTGCTGAGGACTGACCAATTATCTTATCAAATGTATAGATAGCTTTTCGTCCCATGATTTTATTAGCAAGTTTTCTTACTTTTTTTGACGTCTTTAAACATGAGTATAATGCCGTGGTCCTGTTTGTCTTTACTTATGGTATAAGAGTTCAGATTATAGTATAGTTTGTTTGTTTTGGCATTAACCATAACATCTTCATCATGATATCCGTCTGCTGACAAAGTTGCTCTTTTTTATTTTATCCCAATCATCTATTAATGATGATATATTGGTCGCCGTTAACTGGTTCTTTTTTCTCCCAAACATACGGCAAGCATGTTCATTATGACTAATTATTGTTCCATTTATATCACAGTGAATAATCCCATCTTGAATCGAGTTAAAAAAGCGATTCTATTAATGCGCTGTTTTCTCTAAGAAGTTGATTTCTAGCATTGAGTCTCATTATGGATTCAATGGCTTTTACTGCTGCAACAACCATACCAAGAGTATGAGAGTGTACACAGTCACAATTGCCTGTTAAATCTAGTGAACCAACAATGTTTCCATAGTCATCATGTATTGGCGCTCCTGAACATGTCCACCTATGATATATATTTATATAATGTTCCGATCCAGAAATTTGAACTGGTCTATTCTCTGCAATTGCTGTTCCCATAGCATTTGTACCAATGCTTTTTTCATCCATATACGCACCAGGGATCATCATAAGTCCCTTGGCTCTATCAAGAATTCTATCATCTCCAGTGATGTTCAAAATACATCCGTCTCTGTCGGTAAGAATTATGAAAAAAATCTGATCCCTCAACAAAATCATATAGCTGATCAATGAACGGTTTTGCAGTAATAATCAGGTCTCTGTTATCAAGAAGTTTTCTGTTAAGCACTTCGCTGTCTATGATTCGTTTGCTAACAACCCAATCCTTTTTCACACCATATTTTACACATCTATCGTATGACTTTCTTACATATTCCTTGGAACTAAGCTCCGTTAACGCCACCACGTTTTCATTTATCACCATTATCCCCCCGATCACTGTATAAATATTCTACCATATTTGAAACTTAAATCGGAAAATTCAGATAACTGAAAAGATTAAAAAGAGTCTCAACTACGCCCCGCCTCGCATAAAGGCCTTTCGGTACTCATCAATTACCACTTCACAGGGCGCCTTATCACCAGAAAACTCAATTCTTGTTTGTGGCAACTTTATAGAGTGATGAATCTTTGGTTCTAGGAATATTAAAGTCACACTCCACCCCTTTCCAATATATTCATGTTTCTGACCATTAGAAACACAAATCTTTTTGAAATGTCTTTCAATCTCCCACTGCGGGATAGCACTTAATATTTCATATTTGAAAATATTCATGTTAGCCTCCATTCTAGAATGAATTTTAGCATGCATTTTGCCCCGACTAAAAATAGCCACCACTGAAATAACATCTATTGAAATAGTGTCTATATTAAGCGATCTAAAGCAATCGATTCAATAAAAAAAGTCCTATTAAGAATTTATCACTTAATAGGACTTTCTGCTATACGCTTAATTTATTTTCTACTGGTTCATGAACTCTGAGTATGGCCATTCAGCTTGACCACCTTCTAGAATGTATAGTCTATTTGATGCAATACCCTGTGCTTCAAGATGCTGATACGTTCTTTGAGCACCACCGCCACCTCGAGGGCAAACAATTACAATATCTGTTGAGTTCGCTTTTAGTGCTTCAAGAGTGATATCTAATTTAGCTTTGTCCTCATCTGATTTAACAGGAAACGCATTCGTTTCAACTGCACCTGTAATGTGATGTGCATCAAATTCTTCTTCAACCTGAATATCTAGTAGTTCAAATGTATCATCCGCTTCAAGAGCAGCTTTTAAATGATCTGCTGTATAGTAATTATATGCATGATCCTTTACCACACGTCCTACTTTCAGTTCTGGCGTATTTGCCCAAACATAATAAGATGCATCATAGTTTACAACATTGTCGTAGCCTAGCATTTTAAGAATTTCAGCATAGTGTGCTGAACGGATACCAGCAGTACAGTATGTAACGATCTTATCCGATTTACTCAGACCAGCATCTTCAAATACTGTTTCTAAAGTATCTGGTGACTTTAAAGTTCCATCTTTTTCAAGAAGATCTTTATAAGACATCCACAGTGCTCCTGGTAAATGGCCACCACGTGCTTCACCAAACTTTTGAGCACCTTCAAATTCATCTAAATCACGTGTATCAATAACCTTATACTGGTCATATTCCGATGACAATGTAGCTGTATCTATAGAATGTACAAGGTCAAGAGCCTCAATTTGGAACTCCGTCGCTTCTACAACAGTTGCAGTCTTTGTCAGTTCAAAGCCCGCATTTGCCCATCCTTCAATACCACCGTCAAGCATTTTAACATTCTGGATACCAGCTGCTTGAAGTGTCCACTTTATGCGACCATCTTCTCCCCAGCCTTTTTGTGTATCAGAATAGACAATAACCATACTGTCCTTTTGAAGACCTAGTCCAGCTAACGCTTCACTCAAAGTTTCAGCTGACTTAAGAGTGCCCCAGTTCTCAGACGCAAACTCAACGTCCATTTGTGACAGGCTTTGCCATGTTAATGGTAGCGCACCAGGAATATGTCCTTTGTCATACGCTTCTTGACCTCTTGCATCTAATATAACCAGATTCTCTTCACCACTCGCATTTAGCAACTCAGGTGTAATAAAATATGTATTAAAAGCAGTTTGCTGTGGACTTACTTCGGCTTCTGCAGATTCTTCTGCATTTACTTCGGCAGTACTTTCTGAATCTACTTCCGAAGCAACTTCTACTTCTGTGTTTTCCACCTCTTTGTTTTGTGCATCAGTATTGTTTGCGCAACCACTTAGGCCACCCACCAATAATGCCATAGATACCATAACAGCACCTAGTCTTTTCAACGTCATATTCATGTCCTCCGTATGTTCATGTATTATAAAAAAAATCATATAATCCCACACTAGCAAAGTTGAGTTCGATTTAACAATCGAAATTTTTAATACTACACATATCGTTATTTGAAATTTTAATATATCTTCCCTAACCACTGATTAGTTTAATGATATATATGAAAAGTATTCTACTAATAAAATTTGGGTATGAATTATATGGGAGGTGACATCATGCATTTTGATGAGTTCAAAACCACTATTAAATCGAAGCCGCGCACTCTTACTGAAGAAACACATGATCATGCAACACACGAGTACGGTACAAAGACATGGTTGGTACTTCGCACGGGCAATGGTATAAAGTTTTTATCTAAGTCAGATGGGGACAGTAATAGTAAAGAAGAATTTTCTGCCTACTGTACACATAACGACAAAATCAAATGTGTACACTCACCAGAAGGGTATACTTTAGAGATTGAATACCATGTTTCTGACGAACACAGATTTAGTACATTCCTATTTACTGATTAATAGTATGCTACGCAAACACCTATTTTGCGTAGCTTTTTGCTTGTAATAAATAAGTATTTTCAAAATTACACTTGCATAAGTTATAGATACGTGTTATTCTTCTTAAGAACCTTAAATAAAAAGTAAAAAACATTTAAATAAAGTATTATTGATGAAACATTTGTTGCTTTAAACGCACCCGTATCATTACTGAGATTTTATCTAATTGGAACAATTTCGTTCTTGAATGTATTTTTTTGCGAGTATCTAAGGACAATAAAATTTTGGAGGAAACAAATTATGATGAACGGTACAGTTAAATGGTTTAACGCAGACAAAGGTTTTGGTTTTATCACTGGTGAAGACGGAAACGATGTTTTCGCTCACTTCTCACAAATCAACAAAGATGGTTACAAGACGCTTGAAGAAGGCGAAGCAGTAACTTTCACACTAGCTCAAGGTCCTAAGGGTCCTCAAGCTGAAAACATTACTTCTAAGTAATATCAGTTAAGCTAATGAAAACCGGTTAATCTAAGATTAACCGGTTTATTTATTTTTTGATTTACATCAAGTTTCCTTTCGTCAATACACAACACCAACAAATATGGCGTATGCCAATAACATTTATTGACATTCCCCTTCCCTGAGCCTATTATATTAGTAGAGTTAGTGTATTTATACACATTACATATAGTATGTTTGGAGGAAAATTATGAAGATAGCTTTACCATCGAGAAACAAACAAATAGATAGCCACTTCGGACATTGTGAGTACTTTACAGTCTTCACAATTAGTGATGACAAGAAAATCATTGACGAAGAGACTGTTTCCTCTCCAGAAGGATGTGGATGTAAGTCTAACATAGCGCAGCCCCTTGCAAGTGAAGGTGTTAAACTCATGCTTGCTGGTAATATGGGGAACGGGGCTGTTAGAGTTCTTAATTTCTCCGGGATTGACGTTGTTCGCGGATGTTCTGGTGATATCAGACAAGTTGCAGAATCTTGGCTTGCTGGCAACATAAAGGATTCTGGTGAAGGTTGTTCTTCTCACGAACACGAGTGTAATCACTAAACGTTTAATGTGAAAAGCAGTTGTGAAGTGTCCAGTATACGTTGGACATTCACAACTGCTTTTTTCTAACAACGAGTGGTTAATAAGGACCTTCTAAAGCATCTCTATAAACGCTTCTAATCGTGTTTTCACTTGTCCTGTATCACTTTGAGAGTAGTCTGTCTCTAAATGAATATATGAAACATCCAACGAATTTGAGAATCGCTTTATATTCAGAGTTTCGATGTTATATGTATGACAGGCATGAAGGGTCACTTCAACTATTCCATCTATTTTATATTCTTCAATCAGCTTTCCTAATAATTCTAAACGACCATCGTTAGGTGTCATAACCGAACAAGGTATCTTTAAATACTTTTCAGCAAGTGCATCTAAAGGATTCGCTTCCTCACAGACCAACATTTCAGTCGATTTTGCACCACCACATGTTTCATAACATACAACAGCACCACCGCAGTCTTCGATTGTTTTAATCACCTTCTCACTGACACCAGCAATAGGAGATCCAGTTATTAGAATACGTGGTGCACTTTTGGGAATACGCGTCTGTTCATTTTTATAATTCTCTTTAGTCCTTTCTATTAAAGCTTCCAGCTCTATTAGAAAAGCTTCCCTGTCTGTCTTAAACTCGCTGCCTTCAAGTACTTTTTGAAGGTCAAAGCCTTTAATCATAGGAGGACAATGTTTGTTTAAACTATAAAAGTCCTTTATTAGGCGTCGTTCCCTATTTCGAAGTTGAATTTGATCCGCAATCATCTCATCTGTGATTATGACATTAAACTCTTGTTCAAGACGTTCTTTAAGCTTTTCAATTTCTCTTTTCCATAACTCAAGTGGCTTAGAGCCAATCATAGTTTGTGGCAAATCCATCACATGTGTCGGTTTAATTTCACCTAACAACTCATACATCTTCTTCTTTGCATCACATGTTGTTTCACCAACAACCAAATCAGAAAAGTAAAAATAGGGACATTTCCCTGTTACTGCATATCCATAACTCGATTTTATAAGAGGACATATATTTCTTGGGAGATGTTTCTCAGCATCACCTATTGTCTCCTCATCTTTACCACAGAGAACCACAGGAGCTGCACCAGCAGCACGGATTAGCTCTATTGGAGTATAAGTACAAAACACCCCAACAATTGGCACACCAGTATCTTTTAAGGCTTTAACTTTAAGAAAACCATCTTTTCTAGCTTCGCTAAAACTTTCAAACATTTCAGGTAAGTTCCCCATATCTTAACACTCCATTTCACTAAATTTTAGATTCATCATCAATGCATAAACAATCGTCCCATAAGCTATAAAACTTCTGAAATACTCACCAAGTGCCGGATTTTTAAATAGGTTCTGACCTGCAATTGGTGAAATTAGGAACAAGGTATGAAAAAAGAATAACCCCAATAAATGCATTCATCACAGTTGCCTTTTTGAACGTTGCCCCCCCCGCCAAAAGCGCTGCTGCTGCAAATATTTCAAGTTTTAAATGACCTGTATATACGTTAAGAACACCCATGTCTTGAACAAACATGAGCTGAGCCAAACTCGCAAGTATGGTTGAAATTACTATGGACACCCTTCTTGTTCCATCTACATCAACACCTAGTTTTTCTGCTGTTTCACGACTGTCTCCAACAGCTTGTATATGATAGCCAATCTTTGAGTTTGCAATACTATAAACAACCCCAGCGATCAAGAAAACCAGTAGGACAGGTATTATATTACTATTCTCCCCACCTATTCCCAGCAGGGAATTTTCCACAAAGACAGACTTAAAGTGCATACAATCAAGCATACTCTTAACGCCGATGCCTCGTGTGAGTAAGATATCATCGCTAAATGGAGTAATAAGTGTGCCGTATCCGACCATAAAAAAAACCAACTGGTATAGATTTGTCCCCAAAAAAAATCCAATAACTATACTTGCAATCATTTCCTTACCCTTAGCCCAATTAAGCAAAATCCCAATAATGTTTCCAAATACAACTGAGAAAAAACAAACTCAAAAGCAAGGCAACAAATAAAGCCTGGTCTCCTGGGAGTTTCAAGTCTACAACAATTATCATTGAAATTTGAGCCGCTATAGCCCCAATAGAGATGGCAAAGTTTATTCCCATTCCAGACATAATAGGTATGATTAATGCCATTACAAATATTCCGTTTCTTATAAATCTAGCTAGTAACTGATCACTAACAAAATTTAAGCTTACATCAGAAATTTGAATCATTAGAAGGGACAATATTAGAAAGGAAATAGGCACATAAAAAGATCTATATCTTTTCATTTTTCTTTAAACCTCCCTCATGTAAGAATGCATAAAGAATGATGGCGTTTGTAATAATCATGCGTATTATTTCAGCCATTTCTGGCATGAATAATGCGTTAGCAACAGGAACAGATAGTAAAAAATGTCGTCTGGTATAGATACGCACCTATGAGCGCATGAAAAAACTGTTGTTCGTTTCTTTGAAGCACCGCCAATTAGAATGGCTGAAACAGCAGGAAAGGCCATCATAAATGGACCATTGTACAGCTCTATGAATCCATAACTCTGAGAATACACACACATTCCTACTGCCGCTAAAACCGTTGAAAATACGATTGCATACGTTCGACATTGATTGATATCTACACCTGATAAATTCACAAAAGTCTCATTGTCTGCAATGGCACTCATAATCCAACCTATCTTCGTTTTAGAAAAGATATGCACTATAAAACAAAGAACCAGAAAAAATAGAATCAGGCCTAAAGGAATTACTATTTCGCCTATATGTACTTGAAGTGCATTATCGAGAATGCTTCCAAAGTAATTATTTAGCCCTATTTTGGGGCGTAACCCTTGCCCACCAACCGGATACAACATTTGTCTGTTTGTAAATGGTGCCAATGTCCAGAAAACATTCATTATAGGTATAAATGCGAAACCTGCAAAAGTACCAATAATCTCTTCATTACCTTTTAATCTGTTCAATATTATTGCATAAACTTTACCAAACCCAATCGCAATTATGCTCCCGACTACAAGGGCAACTATAAAACCTGACCAACCTTGAAGCTTGAATTCAACCGCAAAGCACATACCGATTAGGCCTGCACAAATACCAATGGGCAAACCAAAATTCCTGCCTGCACCGATGTTCATCATTGGTACCATGGATAAAACTAAAACACCGTTCATGCACCACTTTACAAGTGAAACATTGATCATTTCAACAAATGATATATCTGCAGACCCCAAGAAAAATGTTAGTACCAGCAAGTATGTAATAATAATTAGCTGAGGTACTTCCAGTTTAAATCTGTTAGTAACCTTTCTAATCTCTTCCATCTCGTCTCCCCAATATTGCTAAATTTAATGTTTTACTATCTACGCTTTTGTCAAAGATATCAAAGATTTGACCGTGATACATCACTACAATACGATCACAAATACGTTTTAGTTCGCTAACTTCACCTGAAGAGATTACAACCGTAACCCCTCTGTTCAAATTCATGTCCAGGAGCATATCTAATATGATCTCTTTAGAGTAAATATCCACACCTCTTGTTGGTTCACCTATAAAAAGAACCTTAGGGTCCATAGTCATTGCTCTGCCTATGCAAACCTTTTGCTGATTACCACCGCTCAATTCTTTCATAGGTTGGTTTATGTCATTTATCTTGATATTAAGGTCTTGCACCAAATTATTACAGTACCTATGAATATTCTTGTGGTTCAGGAACGATAACTCTTGAAGCATAGGGAACTTGAGGAAATCTTTATTATTATTGTAGGTACCGAAAACCATGTTTTCCCACACTGGTTTTTCGGCCATTATTCCAAGTTCTTTTCTCTCTTCTGGAAGTATATACACTCCGTTATTACAAGCTGATTTTGTGTTTCCTGGACTGATCTTGTTTCCATTTACATAGATATCACCTGTCATTTTGTACAGTCCCATTAAGCCATACGTAAATATTTCCTGACCATGTCCAGACAGGCCTGTTATTCCCAGAATTTCGCCTTTTTTTTATACTTAGTAATTCATTTTTATAAACCTTGTCACCACGAATTACGGACGTGTTTTCAAACGTAACGATCGGGGCCTCGTCGAGTGTCTCTTTCCTATTGTTTGCTAAGACTATCTCCATACCAATCATATCTTGTGACAGAGTATCAATTTGCATGTCCTCGCGGTTATAAGAAGAAACCACTTCGCCATCTCTAAGAACCGTTACCTTGTCACTTATCTCCATGACCTCTTCTAATCTATGAGAGACAAATATCACCGCAACACCTGTGTCAGCAATAACTCGTAATTGCCTTAAGAGAAGAGACGTATCTTCTTGATTTAGGGATGCAGTCGGCTCATCAAGCATTAGGATTTTAATATCATCTCTATCGATTTCACGTGCGATCTCGACAAACTGCTTCATATTTGTTGTGATATCTTTGATTTTCGTTTCTGGATGAACTTCCGATCCCACTTTTTTAAGAGCTTCTTTCACCCTATGATTGTTATCTTTCTTATCTACCAAAGAAAATTTTTTCCCGCCGACTCTATCTGTCCATTTATTCGTAGATTCTCGATTAATTCTAATGTTGCGAGCAACACTTAAATCGTTGAAAAGAGCGAACTCCTGATGTACCATTCCTAATCCATTATTAAATGCCTCCATAGGCGTTTTATGATTAATCTCTTTCCCATCAAGAATAATTGTGCCTACATACCCACCAGTTTCTTGAATATGCTTACTTCCCATCAAGATGCCCATTAGAGTACTCTTTCCAGATCCATTTGCTCCTATGATTCCATGAATTTCCCCTTTATTAAGAGATAAATCTATATTTTTTAGAGCATACATGCCTTCAAATTTTTTACTCAGTCCTTGAATTTTCAGGATTGGCTCCATCACAATCACCTTTCTCCAGTAATAGAATATATGCAGGGCATAATCTGCCCTGCATAAGAGTGGTTTAGTAATAGATTGAGTCAAGTACTAACATGAAGTAATTGTCAATTTCGTCGTTCATTGGCTCAAAATCAGCACGAATGCCCATTGACTCTTCTGAGAAATCATCAAGGAATGACTTTTTAAGTACATCATTTAAATCCATTTCATTCTCAATCACATGCTTTGCAAGTTCAATTTCAAATTGAGGAACAAAGACACTAGAAGGCATTGCCCAGCCTGACAGTCTACCTGTCATATCTGCTTCTGCCGCTTTTTCAGAAATCATTTCATTAATTTTATCGAAGTTACCAACATCCTCTTTTGCTATTTCAAGGCCCATCACTGTTGGGTAAGCCTGTGTTGGAGTTGGACAACATTGTTCTGCCATAATGAACTTCTTCTGTAGTGCTTCATCTAATATGACATCATACATAGGGCAGTTTGAACCAAATACATTAACGTCTGTACCATACTTTTCGATTTGTCTTGGAATATCTTCTCTTAAGAATTGAAGCATTGGTGCTGTTCCATCGCCTGTTTGAGGGTCAGGTGTCACAATTTCTACAAACTCAAGACCGAGTTCATCACATGTTTCTTTCATAATTTCTTTTCTATTTGAGATCACTTCTTTAGCTAAATGTGTCGGGAAGGAATAGTGAATGAACGTTGTAGCACCCATTTCTTTAGCTTTTGTAGGAATTGTACGACCACGTCTTAACCAGTCAGTAGAGAAACTCAAATCAATATACTTAGACATCAGTTCAGGTTCATCCATCATTGTAGCAATTGTCAAAATGTCTGAACGTTTTTCTTTGATTTTCTGGAATGCAGGTAGTAGCCCTGACTGACCAGAGTTAACAATAATTGCTTTCATTTCCTCATCGTCCGCCAAACTTAAAATTTGGCTAATGCCTGTCTCAATTTCAACATTGAAGTTTTCGGGAAGTGTTATGTGTTTCACTATTTCTGGATATTTTTCCGCCATGATGGCTGCTGCTCTGAACTCATCTTCACTTGTTGATAAAGTTGGTGTTACAATACCAATTTTATACGTAGGTGCTTCCACTGTTTCTTCTGTGGTTGCTTCACTCGTCGCTTCAGTTGTAGACTCTGTGTTAGCCTCAACTGCTTCAACCTCAACTTGCTTTTGACACCCCGTCACTACAAAGAGTGTTGCTATTATAGCAACCAATGCAATAATTCTTTTTTTTCATTTGTATAGCCTCCCATTTTTTGTATACTACGTCGCAAATCCTCTGCACTTTTATCCCCACTTATATAAGTATGCAAAGGCAAGTACTATCAATTTGTACTATATTTTGTCAACGTTCCGCTGGTTAGTATAGCATTTGAAAATTCGGTATTCCAATTGAGAATTCTAATTCTGAAAAATTATGTATAGTTTTTTTCTATCCGAATAAACGACATACTTCGTGCTAAAAATCACTTAATTTGACATATGATAGACAAGTATAAATTGACAATTTACCATACTTTCGTTATATTCGTACAAAAGACTATTAAGAGGTGACCAGATGACAAATGACCATTTAACTTGGGATGAATACTTCATGGGCATTGCCCTGCTTTCATCTTATCGCAGTAAAGATCCAAGCACGAAAGTTGGCGCATGCATTGTTGATGCAGATAATAAAATTGTCGGAGTAGGCTATAATGGTTTCCCTACTGGATGTAGCGATGACGAACTACCTTGGGAAAGAGAGGGTGGTTTTTTAGACACAAAGTATCCTTATGTTTGCCATGCTGAGTTAAATGCAATTTTGAACAGTATTCGAACACTTAAAGGGTGTCGCTTATATGTTGCATTATTCCCTTGTAATGAATGTGCTAAAGCCATTATTCAGGCTGGTATTCGTGAAGTAATTTACCTCGATGACAAATACAAGGAAACAGATAGTGTTATTGCTTCAAAGCGCATGTTTGATATGTCAGGTCTTTCATACAGACAGCTTGCAATTCAACGTGAGCAAGTGACACTTCAGTACAAGACAGATTTTGATCTTCAATAATTCAATACACCAAAATAGAAAGAACCACATGTTATTCTAAAATAACGTGTGGTTCTTCAAGTTTGAAGTATTTTACTAAGCTAATTAGCTCATACAAATATAAAAATCAAGTATTAAACTTAGTCGTCTATCTTTTCACCCTTGTTCACTTTATCTACTAACTTTCTAATAAGTTTCGTAGAATCAAGAAGCGGTGCAACAGACCGGTCCATGTTCAATGTTTCAATAACATTTGCTGTAAATCCTGCCATATTCACTTCTCTAAACCATTTTCGAGACTTAATTTCCTCAGGAACATACGTTAAATTTGTTGCAAAAACCCTATCAAGAAGACCTTCTTCGAAATACTTGTCAAATTTCTCAGGACCACTTGTGAATAATGCAAATGTAACTGCAACAAACACTTTGTTCGCACCACGTTTTTTTTAGTTCTTCACAAATGTCGAATACAGATTGTCCAGATGCGATCATATCATCCACTATTAGAACATTGCATCCTTCAACATCTCTGCCTAAGTAGTCATGTTGAACTATAGGATTCTTCCCATCAACAATTTTAGTATGGTCTCTTCTTTTATAAAATAGACCTGTATCTACTCCCAGATTGCTTGAGTAATACAATGCTCTATCCATCGCACCGGTGTCAGGAGAAATGACAACAAAATTATCAGCATTAACGATCATATCTTTCTCTTTTGTCAATAGTGCTTTAATAATTTTATAACTTGGATGTAAGTTCTCAAACGAAATAAGAGGCACAGCATTTTGAATAGTAGGATCATGAGCGTCAAATGTAAGAATATCCTTAACACCTAATCTTTCAAGTTCCTGTAATGCCAAAGAACAATCGAGGGACTCTCGCCCTTTACGTCTGTGCTGCCTAGATGCATAAAGTAATGGAAGTATAAGTGTAATTCTTCTAGCCTTACCTGCAATTGCTGAAAGGACTCTTTTAATATCTTGAAGATGGTCATCAGGACTCATACGATTTTCATGACCAAACATTTTATATGTACAACCATAATTTCCTACATCACATAAAATATATACATCTTTGCCACGAATAGATTCTCGAATTACCACTTTGCCTTCACCATTTGAGAATCTTACTTCATCAATGTTAATCAAGTGGGAAGATTTTTCACGTTTGTCGGATAGCTTCTTATCAATTGGTTCTGCAATTTCTTTACAGCTCTGCATTGCTATAAGCGCTAATTCACCATATGGTAAACCATTATTACTCATTGGAACCTCCCCAGATTTCTATATAGTTTCTGTTTAAATGGATTCTATCAAAATGGACTCATAATAAGTATTACCCAATCATGAACCACTAATTCCATTTTAGTATGCGGAAGGTCCATACTCAACACTTTGTTTACAAATCTCTATTGAAAATAATCATTTCCTGAAGTTTTGTCCCAGGATATACATACTTTTCTTTGTCCATTGGTTTGCCATCAATGCTAAATGCAGATTTTGGACAGAACTGAATACAAGCCATACACCTCTGACAGTTGTGCTCAAACTTGTGTCCGTTTGGCTCTACGCTTATATTTTCAACAGGACATACTTTTTCACATATGCCGCACTTGTTACATGCACTAGAAATTGCAAATTCACTGTCCCAAGGTCGAGTATCATTGACATATCTACTCGGGGAAAGCACTTTCGGCATATAGTTCCCTAAGAAGCTTTGCTTACAAATTTCTACTTCTCGTTTATTTATTTGTCTCACTATGTTATGCACTTTCTTCTCTGCATTTAACAATCTATTCTTGAGCGCTTCTTTATTAGGCATAATCAAGTTGTAATACCAACCATTCATATAATTTGAAGCGACCATTATTTCATGGCCTAGTTGTAACTTTGCACCTTTTTGCTCAAGAGCTTGGCTCAACTCTTTCACGCTGTATCCCGTATTCCCACCAGCAGATACGACCGCAAAATTGTAACTCGTTTTGACTTTGTCTGCCCCATCTACAAATTGCTTCACAAGCTGCGGCATACCACCATAGTAACAAGGATAGATAAATCCAACCACATCCCCTTCAATGGACCACTTTCCCTTTGCCATAAGTTTTGGGATTGAGACAATTTCTGCCGATAACGCTGTGCCTATCTTCTTTGCAATACTTAAACCTGTTCCTGTTGCCGAAAAAACATAAAGTTTATTCATAAACTTTCAACCTTTCTAACGTTTTGATCCATCGTTTGAATCCAGTGTAAAAAAGAGGCAAAGTTATTCACTTTGCGCACTTAGTAGTCCTGATACAAATACCTTAAGAACTTTCTTAATCATATATCTTGCATGTTTATAGCCTTCAGATTTGCTGTTTAACGGAAGCCCAAGTGGACAGTTTACAAGGAGTATACCCTGACTGAGCTGAATGATCATTGCAGCAGTATCATTTGGATCAGACTTTTCTATAAAGCCCTCCTCCATATGATTAGAAATTACATTAGACAAAAGCTCTATAGTCTGATGTAATAGCTTATTTGCAACTTGTGAGGTTTCACTATGTTCATCTGGTTGCATTGTTAATTGATAGCTTATGGCCGCTTGTTCCCAAAACTCAACTTCTTGTAAAACTATACCAATAACCTGACCTTCAAAAGTAGATTCTTCTTCTATTATTTTCTTTAACTCTATTGTATGTTCTTGTCTTGCCTTAACCAATACCTCTTCGTATAATGAACGTTTGTCTTTGAAGTGATAGTATAAAGACGCCTTGTTCAGACCAACCCTTTTTCCAATATCACTCATCGATGTTTTTCCGTATCCATACATTGAAAAGCATTCCGAGGCAGCCAGCAAGATTTCATCTTTTTTCTTCATAAGCTTCTCCTATTTTCAAACATTGTACCATATCGTTTGAAAAGTCGTCAACTTCAAAATTTTACTGTTCCTTAAGTCAACATATTAGAACAAATATACTCCACTTGGTCGTCTACACAGTCCTTACAGTTTTCAAACTCAAACTCTGGCTCCATAACCAACTTGAATGTATTCAACATAATGACTGAGTATATTAACTCCGACGTTCTAAATATGTCTGCATTTTCGTTTACATACCCTGCTTCTTTCATTGTGTCCAAATACGTCTTGAAAATATCAACAAAACCTCTATCAATACCGAATAAACACGTTGCCATTTTTTCACCGTCAATGGTATCATTTAAAAGTGTCTTAAATAGTTCCTTTATAAATGCCTTGTCTTTGTATGCCGAAACCCATAAATACTCATCCATAAAAGCAGCGATATTTTGAGCAAGAGTTAGTGTTTCATCGTAATCTGAAGTCTTAATATTTTCTACGCTAAATGCTTCACCAAAAATTGAAATGAAAATCTCACTTTTAGAGCGAAAGTAATTATACAATGTGCCTTCGGCAACTTCAGCCTTTGAGGCAATTTTACTAGTAGTCGTCTGATCATAGCCAGCCGTTAGGAATAATTCTTTTGATACAGACAAAATTTTCTCACGTATCATTTTCTTTTTCTTTTCGCGTAATCCTGCCATTATTTCACCCGTTTCTATATTTCTTATCTGTACTAAAGATACATTAAGACGCATCTACTTGTAAAGCATCAGTATTCTTTCTAAACCCACGAAACTTAACAGTCAAGACAGTATGATATACCACTGGTATTACAATAAGTGTTAAAAGAGTTGAAATCAAAAGTCCAGACATTAGTGCAATTGCCATGGGCATAAACATTGGACTGCCTGACATAACTAGAGGCACAAGACCCATTACAGTTGTAATTGTACTTAGAAGTATAGGGCGCATACGTTTTGAAACTGCGTTTATGCAAGCGTGTTCTACACCAGAACCAGCTCTTATTTCAGCATTGATAAAATCTATCAGAACAATTGCGTTGTTTACGACAATACCAAACAGGCTCACTATTCCAAGTAAAGCCGTAAAGGAAAGAGGTTGTTTAAATAGGTACAGTCCAATAACCGATCCTAATGCTGATAAAGGGATGGTTGTGAAGATTATTAAAGGTATTTTAAATGAATAGAATTGTACCATTAAAATGACATATACGGCACATACAGCAAATATAGTTAGAGTTGTTACAGAGCCAAATTCTCTTTCGATAGCCTGCTCCTCACCATCAAATGTAAACGAAACCTCTGGATGTGTTAGTTTAAGACCATCTAATTGGTTTCGAAGACTTTCTTGTATAGTTACGGAATTGGAACCTGAACTGACTAAACTCGTTACTGTTACTTCGCGACTTTGTTTGTATCTATTAATGACTGGAATTTTGTCTTTCAATTTAATTTTTGCAATGTCTTTTAATAGTATTTTCTGACCACCTAATTGAGATTTTACTTTAAGATTCTCAAGCTGAGTAAATGATGTTATATCACTTTTTACTTTTATATTGTGATCGTCATCTAATCTAAGGACTGATGCGTATCTGCCACCTATGGCTATACTTATCTCGTTTTGAATATCATATTTTGAAAGTCCATAAGCACTTGCCTTGTCCGTATTTATGTCAACAAAGTACTCATATATTAGGTGTTCATTATTACTTTCAATATTCACAGCTCCAGGTATTGTTGCCAAAATAGTTTTGACTTCCTCGGCAATTTCACCAAGCTCAATAACGTCTCCACCAGATATACGCAGTACCACTGGCGCTTTAACAGCCTCACCATCAACACATTCCATTACAGTTGCTTTGCCTCCTGTAATGCTTATATTCAGCTTTTCTTGTAGTGCATCTTTATAGGCCGAATTGTTTTCATATAAAGTGTTCTCCAAATTTAGAGTAATTAAGAACTGGGCCTTATCACTAGATGGACTATTCTGTGGTAATGCATAAAAGAAACGCGGTATGCCATCTCCTATTGAAACCGTATAACTTTCAATAACCTGTTCTTGATCGAGAATACGACCAATGTCATCAGTTAGTCTTTCAGTATAATCCAGATCTGACTCTATATCACTTTTGACATCAATGTATATCATGTTTAGATCTGCATTCGGGAAAAATTGAAGGCCTAATGACTCACTAAGCGCGCCAGCACCAACTATCATCATTGCAACCAATACCACCACAGTAATTTTTCTGTTTAATGCAGCCCTCAGCAGGTCCTCAAAGAATGCGCCAATTAAAGATTTCTTTCCCGCTCTTTTACTTGTTCCAAAGAATATATAGGCAAGTGTTGGTGTGACCACTAGGGCAACACCATAAGAAGCTATAAGTGCTATAGAAACAATCGCTGGTATGCTGAAAATAAACTCTCCTGTTACTGAATTTAAAAACAGAAGCGGCGAGAAGGTCGCAATTGTTGTTAACGTAGATGTAAGGATTGGGACTGCAACTTCCATGACACCACCAGTACACGCACTGAGTTTGTCTTCACCACCATCTAACCTCACTTGAATCGCATCACTTACAACAATTGCATTATCGACTAACATACCTAATGCAATTATAAGTCCCGCTATAGATATTTTGTGTATTTCTATCCCAAACCCTCTCATGATTGTAAAGGAAAGAAATATAGAAACTGGAATAGCAAACGAAACGATAATCGCATTTCGAAATCCCATTCCAATAAATACAACCAAAATGACGAGCCCAATGCCTTGAAGTAAGCTTGTAGTGAACTCATCAACTGATTTTCCAACAATACTGGGCTGAAATAATACCTCTTCAAAATCCAGATCATCTGGAAGCTCTGCTTTAAGCGCCTCCAATCCTTTTTTTTGAACTTGTTCTCCGGAAATTAGAATGTTTTCGCTGTCTTTAAAGTATCCAGCAAGTAGAACTGCTCCCTTTCCATTGTGTTTAACTTTTTGAGTGGACTCCTCTAATTGATAATATACATTTGCAACATCATTTAGGCGTACGACCGAACCATCCGCTTCTGAACCATCAATTATGAGATTGCTTAGTTCTGACAGTTTTTCAAATCGCCCTTCTGTCACAACATTGATTTTACTCTCACCATTGTCAATCTTCCCAGATGGAATTGCTAAGTTTTGAGCACCAATTAAACCGACAATATCATTAAGTGATATACGATATAAACTTAACAGTTTATGATCAACCTCTACGATTAATTCACGTTTCAAATCTCCTATAATTTTGAATCTCTTCACACCATCAATCGCAGAGAGACGACTTTCGACAATATCTGCATAATCTGCTAAAACCTCATAACTGTAATTTTCACCTGAAAGAGCGATTATTACACCTGCTGTTTCTCCCAGTTTCGTATCAACTTCAATTCCAAGCGCCTCTTCTGGTAACTTTGACTGAATGTCTTGAAGTCTTCTGCGCATATCGCTAAAAACTGCCTTTTCATCAACATCGACTTCAAGTGCAAGTATTGTTACCGAAATACTGTCCATTGCATAGGAATACATGAAGTCATAACCTTCAAGCTCGTACAATTCGTCCTCAATTTCTTTTGTAACAAGCTTTTCAACTTCTTCAGGGGATGCACCAGGATACACACATGTGATCATCGCAAATGGCATGCTCACCTGAGGTGAGTCATATTTGGGAATCAGTTTATAATTGAACATGCCTAGAAGCACCATAATTACAACCAAAGACAGTGTTAACTTTCTATACTTTATTGCATTACTAATTAGTCCCAGCATCTTCAACCACCTCGTCGTAAACAGTCACAGTTTCTCCATCTTGAATGCGTTTCATACCACTTATAACAACACGATCGCCTTCATTCAATCCACTAATATAAACTTCGTCATCAATTATGTCCTCTATTTCAACTTCCATTTTCCTCACTGTTTCTTCTTCAACGGTATACAAAAATGTACTTCTACTTAAAAATAGAGCTTTCAGTGGTACTTTCACACCTGAATACTGACCTACAATAAAGTTCACATCAGTTAGTGCTCCAACTTTTGCATCGCTAGAATTCTCGTTAATTACCTTTACTTCAGCCTCATACGTTCTTGTAATTACATTTGGTATTTGAGCTATTTTTTTCCAGACTTCCACTAAACGTTTCTCCATCAACCACAAGTTCAACAGCTGTATTAAAATCTATTTTGCTAACATCTTCTTGGGAAATCCCAACCTTCGCAACTGTGTCTTTACTTCTTACTGTTAATACCGGATATCCTGACGCAATCAGTTCACCAGGTTTATTAAACACTTCTACCACATAGCCATCCATATCGGAATAAACTGTTGTCTCGGATAATGCTCTACCACTGTGATTCAGGCCAACTTTTGCTTTATTGATCATTTCAAATGCACTTCGTTCATCTGATTTTGCTGATTCATACTTCATAGTTAACGCTTCCAGTTGATGGCTTGATATTGCCCCTTCATTTAGAAGATGTTTCATTTTTTCTAACTCGCTTTGATTAAAGTTAAGTGCCGCTTTGGCTTTATCATATAGTGTTTTTGCGGCTTCATATTCTGCTAATGCCACTTCATTTGTTAATGACAAATCCTCTTCATCTATGGAAAACAATGGCTGCCCCTTTGTAACAAGATCCCCAGCTTCAACATGAACTTGATACATTTTCCCTGAATGTTTCGAACCAATCTTTTTTTAAGGTTTCAGGTTCGATCACGCCTATGTACTCAAGTGTCTTATCATCATTTGACGTACTAATACTACGTACAACTACTGGCTTTAATACATTCTCATTCTTTTTTTTCCTTTTCTTGAGCTTTAACCTCCTGAAGTCCATAGTAAAATGCACACCCTATTATGAGGGTTACTAAAATCACAATTGTTTTTTTTCATATTCAATCCTCCACGTTCTAATTTATGATTACGCCAATTTATGAGCACACTCATTTATGAGCACACTCATAAATTACCCTTATTTATTCGTTTCGTCAAGTGTTTTTTTGCAATCTATTAACCACAACATGAGATTTCACAGGTGCAGTTTTATACGTAAATTAGAGGGTAAGTACAAGGTGTCGGCTTTAGATTTTAGTAGAAATTAGGAGGAAACAATGGCACTTTACGTTTATATGAACTTCCCCGGTAATGCTAATGAAGTGATTGATTACTATAAAAATGTCTTTAACACACCAGAACCTGTAATCATGTATTTTAAAGACATGCCACCTTCCGAGGACTTCCCAGTAACTCCAGAAATGGAAAACATGGTGATGCATGGGTCTATTGTTCTTCAGGGTTCATCAATTATGTTCTCAGACGTCCCACCAGAAAGCCCACAACCACTTAATATTGGGAATAATATATCAATTATGTATAGTTCTGAAGACTACGACGAACTCAAATCATTGTTTGATAAAATGGCTAGTGAAGGAACAGTTACAATGCCGTTTGGCAAGACTTTTTGGTCAAAAGGCTATGGTATGTTAACAGACAAATATGGTGTTGGATGGCAGTTTAACTGTGATCTAGAGTAAACAATCAAAAAAACAGAAAAAACCGGTAGTGTGATTTTCACATTGCCGGTTTTCTAATTAATATTCTATCTATTGGTGAGCTTACTTTCGCACAAAGTGTGTGTATACTTTTCTTTCTTTTTCTGGATGTTCAACAACACCTTTGCCATGATCGATCAGTTTCATTGCCCAAGCCATGTTTTTGCCTAGACGCGACATTATCTGCTTGCCTTCTGCATCTTGCTCCACTTCACCTGGGCGAAGACCATGGATGACATTCCAGTAGTTAGATGTTGCAATCAGCATTTCCTCGTACTGAATATATTTGTTTAATTGATCAAATGCAGGAATACCACCAGATCGTCTCACAGCAGTTACCGTTGCACCAACTTTCCCTCTAAAATAACCGCCATTTGCACCGCTAACATAAAAAGCACGGTCGAGGAATGACTTCATTGTTCCTGTAATTCCTGAGTAGTATACAGGTGAACCTAGTAAAATCCCATCAGCTTCTTTGAACTTCTGGATCCATTCATTTACATCATCACCTGTAATAACACATCTGTTGTCTTGGTTTTTAAAACATCCATTACATCCGACACATCCTCTTACTGCTTTATTTCCAACATGAATAATTTCAGTTTTAATACCTTCTTTTTCAAGTTCATCAAGAACCATTCTAATTGCTCCGTATGTATTACCTTCTCTATTCGGACTTCCATTAATTGCAACAACCTTCATAAGTCTCTCCTCCATTATCTTTTATAAATCAATTGCCATCATTATACCCATTAAAACTCTAATATGTAAGTACTGACTTTTAGGTAACCATCTGTATAGTTTCAACATCTTATGTTATAATCAATCCTCTAATATAATAAGCATGTAGATTGGAGTTATTAATGATTGAATATAGTAATAAAAAATACGTCTGTTACATTGACTTGGCAATGGATATGATTCGTGGCAAATGGAAAGCTGTTATTCTCTGCCACCTGATAAATAGTCCAAAGAGATTTTTATCGCTTCAAAGGATTACGTGCGGCATTAGTCAAAAGGTATTAAATGAAAACCTAATAGAGCTTGAATCCGATGGAATAATTAATAGAACTGTATACCAAGAAGTCCCACCCAAAGTTGAGTATTCATTAACCGACAAAGGTAAGGAACTCGCTCCCGTTATTTCAAGTCTAGAAAAATGGTCAAAAAAACACTATGGGAGTCTTACAAGAAACATAGAAAAAATCCAATTAGACAGTTAGGACGTTTAAGTTCGTAGCTTTCTATTTCTGGAAAGCAGCACATGATATAATGAGTTATACTTAATACGCGTTCGAACATGTACCTACCCAGGACATATACTTGCACAAAAGGAGCCAGATATGAAAAAACACCGAGGTTTCAGAAACCGAAGTGCTCATAGAACCTACAATCAGTGTTACTTGTCCAATGGAATACACTATGAACAAAATCGCTGGAAAATGGAAACTTGTAATTCTATGGCACATATACGATAGCGAAATCATCCGTTTCGGAGAACTTATGAAAGTAATCAACAATATTACTCATAAAATGCTGAGCAACCAACTTAAGGAACTTGTAAGCGATGGAATTATCCATAAAGAAGTATATAAACAGATCCCTCCAAAGACAGAATACTCGTTAACAGAACATGGTAAAACCCTCATTCCAATCATGAATCAGCTTTTCGAATGGGGTCAGGAACACCGCCCAGTCTAATATGACGCTTATATTACAATTATAGGGATTTGCCCAAAACAATTTGCATTATTAGGATATTCATGTTACTATACTTACGAACCTTAAATCAAAAGTAAAAGCATTTAAATAAAGTATTATCGATGTGCCATTTAAGACACGTTCTCAAATGTTATCGTCGCTGAAATTTTATGAAGTTGGAAACATTGTGTTTCCCAAAATGTCATTTTGCGATTATTAAGGACAATAAAATTTTGGAGGTAACAGATTATGATGAACGGTACAGTAAAATGGTTTAACGCAGAGAAGGGCTTTGGCTTTATCACTGGCGAAGACGGCAAAGACGTATTTGCACACTTCTCACAAATCAACAAAGAAGGTTACAAGACGCTTGAAGAAGGCGAAGAAGTAACTTTCACTCTAGCTCAAGGTCCTAAGGTCCTCAAGCTGAAAACATTACAACTAAGTAATTTCAGTTAAGCTATTTAAACCGGTTAATCTTTGATTAACCGGTTTTTTATGTCCGCGAAAGGCAAAGAAGTGCAAGGTGCATTAGCGAAGTTGATATATTTGAATGACAATTCACATCTGTCAATTTTACTAATACGCCTTATACGATGCGCTTCGCAACACGATCAAACTCAAAATAAAAAAGCCACACTCAACATATCTCACTGAGTGTAGCTTTAAAAATCTACTACTATTATCTCTTCCACCAGTCATACATCATAGTTCTAGTCAATGATTTCTCATTCTCATAAAGCTCTGGCATGTCTTCTTTTGTAAACCACGTGCCTTCTTTTAGCTCTTCTAAGTCTAATTTTACAGTATTGTCACCGTCCAATTCTGCAAAGTAGCCTGCCAGAATACCACCAGTAATGCCCCAAGGTTGACTAGCAAAGTAAGTTATGTTTTTTCACTTGAAGCCCGACTTCTTCCATAACTTCTCTTCTGACAGCGTCTTCAAACGACTCTCCCACTTCAACAAAACCAGCAACGAGTGCATATCTATCATATGTTGAGTTTGCGTACTTTGTTAGAAGAAGCTTATTACCGTCATGAATACCAACAATAACCACCGGGTTAATCTGAGGGTACTTCGTTAAATCACACGATGTACACTTCAAGACGCGCTCGCCTTTTCTTTGCGACATTGTCTTACCACATTTTCCACAGAACTTATTCTCTATATACCATTCATTTATATGTACTGCTGTAAATACGATTAAACCGTAAACATCATCGTATCCATTAAAAAGTTCACGTTTGTGAACCTGCACATACGACTCACCTACAGTCGAGTATGCATCACCAACATAAAGATAATAATGCTCATCATTTACAGCAAACAGGTATATATAATCATCTTCCCCTTGCTGTACCTCCCTATTAAATTGCTCTATTGTTGGAAAGTCCACCTTGTTAGACTGATCTCCAACTACTAATATATTTTGGTTCTCAATCGCAATGACTTTATCTTGCGAATCAGGTTCGCGGTCTTTAAACTCTATGTCCATAAAGTTCGGATATATGTCATGAATCAATGCAGTCACCTCTATCTATTTATTTGGTGACATTATAACACATTTCCAAATAAGTCACTTCTACATTTCGTTAGACTCTAACACTCTCAGTCCAATATTACCTACTTTATGCCCAGTATCAATATGTTTATGTGCTTCAACAATCTCATTCCAGCTATAGACTTTATCTATAACCGGTTTAACCATACCATTTTTTTACAAGAGTCATGAAGTCTTCTAAAATATGCTCTGTACTTCTTGCAGTTCCTTTTACTGATGCAAATCGCCCATTAGAGTTAAGAACCTTCTTGTACTCCGATTTACTATATAGACCAACGGCGTCAAACACTCTATCGTATTTCTTATTAAGCTCAAACACGTTATTCGACTTATAATCAACAACATAAACCGCTCCAAGACTTTGCACCAGTTTAAAGTTCTTTTTGCTTGTTACACCCGTTACAACGGCTCCATACTGCCTGGCTATTTGAACAGCAAAGCTTCCAACACTACCGGAAGCCCCCAATATGAGTATTTCTTTACCTTCAAGACTCTCAATTCCCAAATCTTTCAAAAAGGATAGTGCAGTCACACCGCCTGTTGGACATACCGCAGCTTCAACAAAATCTATATTGGATGGTTTACGCGCAACCAAACCTTTGCTAATATCACCTTCGACGTTTACGCAAACATACTCTGCATACCCGCCAAAGCTAAAACCAGCAAATGCTACAACTTCATCACCAACGCCTATCTTAAGAACTTGCTCCCCTACAGCTTCAACAATACCAGAACATTCAAACCCCAAAACTGGATATTTCTTTGGTTTTATAAGTCCATTGTGTAATCTTGCCAAGAATGGATCCGCAACCCTTAAGCGTCTGTCACCTTGTGTAACAGATGTTGTAACGATTTTAATAAGAACTTCATTTGCCTTTGGTGAAGGTTTTTCAACTTCTGCAAACTCAAATACTTCAGGACCACCGTACTTTTTATATATAATTGCTTTCATGACCGTATCCCTCCATATGTAAGTCCCTAAATTGATTCCTTCTATAACAAATTCATCAACTGCTTGCCGCTGAACTAGCTGCTGCAACACTAACTGCAGCAATCATAGCTGCTTGTTGTGCTGCTATAATCGTTTGCACTGAAACATTTAGTGTTGCAATAATCTTATCATCATTTACATTGCCCGAAACAACAGTTGCTATTATAGCAGATGCCAACATGACAACTATACCTTTCCCAAGCCACTTTGATTGTTTTTGTTTTTTCAAATACTTTGCTACCTCAATTAATTCCTCAGTATAGTTCGCAGATCCAATCAAGGCCATTATTGCAATAGCTGGATAGTAATCAGAATATACCTTTAACTTATTAGATTTAAGCGTTTTTTCTATTTCAACACACATTTTAACAACCGATCCTACAGACGAATCGCTAAATGTAAGTATGTGGGACATCATTTGCAGACCATTTGACACTGAAAACCCTGCTGATTTTAGTTCTTGGTAATACTCTTCTATTCTATCAAGCTTGCCTTGTTCATTAGCAAGCAATATTGCAAGTGCGTAGTCGTCACCGCCTGTCAGAAACGGATGGTTACTTCGCATTTCTTTATAAACATCCATAGCTTTTTTCAGCGTAGCCAGTATAGTCTGGCCCATGATAAACCATGCTCAATGTATAAAGTGCAACAGGTAAATAAGTTGTCTGTTTAAACCCAGCACGTTTCATTAAATCAAAATTCGAATTCATATTGTCAAACACATCATTCGGACGATCATTGTTAAGATTTAGAAGCCCACATATAGGGAACAATGAGTAAGCCCTAAATGGCGAAAACATACTGGTTTCTTTCTTGGCATGTTCCATAACTGCTTTGATTTCATCGGGATTTAGGTCCTTCTTGTGTGTCGCATATGCAAGTGCATTAAGCCACTTTGAAATATCTTGTTCCCATCGAAATGATTTTTTTAGTACATCATAATTTTCAAGCATTTGATCTGCAATTAGAATGTATTTAGAGTCCATAATTATTCCTCCTCGCTGAAACGTACTGTTGCTGTAATTCTATATCAGAATTATTAAAAAAGTCTTAGAAGGAGAGTAAGAGTTCATAAAATGCATTTATTCTATGGCTCCTCTTCCTAAGTAGCTAATTTTTCTAGATAAGACTTTATTTCGCTTACAAACATTACATTGCCAGTTCTATTAGACTCTCGTATGAAGTCCCTAAGACTCTTACTTGAATACTTATCAAATGAACCCATTATGGCTATTTTTACATTATAATTAATGAATTTTTGTAGCATTTCTCCTGCAATTCGGGTTTTCAAGTCAAAAAACTCTTCATTCAAACTCTCTTTATACAAGGCAATGTGAATATTATTATGCCCTTCATTGTATGCAGTCGTTGCTGCAATATCTAAAATGTCGTGATAGGTGTTAACTTGAAAATCTCTTTGAAGCTCAATGACAGTCTTATCTTTAACCTGATGTCTAATCATTTTGCTTGTTCTCCTTTATAAACTTTACTATTCTATTTGATTGACCAGTAATAACATGTCCTGTCTTAGGCAGTAACTTCGTGGAGACATTTGGAGCATGTGTTCGAATATGATCAATACTCTTTCGTGAGTTTAACATATGATCTGTATCGCCATATAACACAAGCGTTGGCATTGTTAAACGTTCAAGGTCTTCCCCTGTATATATTGGCAATTTGTCCATTCTTGGATTAAAATTCTTACTTATTAGAGTTGTGAAATCCAGAGCCTCTTTTAATCCTTTATTTGATAGGTCTGGGGATATATCACCATTTAGGATTTTCATAATTTGATCTTCACCCCATTTTCCGAATAAGCTAAAGAAAATAGCTTTCCCTATGAAGCTGGATTTCTCCGGATACAGCCCCCCAGGCACATAAGAATTAAATTGTCTACAAAACTTGGGTACTTTACAGAGTAACTTAATGCCATCCATCCGCCAAGTGATAAACCTACAATTGAAACACTTGTCAAGCCAAGGGCATGTATCACACCACTTAACCACTTTGGATAAGCTCCACTTTCGTACTTGGGTCTTTTCTCGTCAGAAAATCCCGCTTCACCAATAATATCAATAGCATACACATTAAACGATTTACTATATGTTTCAACATCTCCAATCCAGCAATATGAGTTAGATACACTCCCGTGAATCAGTATCAGTGGCGGATTTTCTCTTGAACCAGACTCAACAATAAAAGTCTCGCCGTATTCTGTACTCACTTTATACTGTCTGTTTTTTTTACAGGCCAGCTGTCTAGTATTTGCTGATACTTCTTGTGAACGATTTCTTTACCTTCTTTTGATTTAAATATCATACGGCACACCTCTTTCTTACCTAAAATTCCTTTCACAGCACTCCCCAACGACTTTATGGTAATAATAAGGAACTAATTGTGACTTGTCAAGTGCTTTTGTTCCTTGTTTTATTCCTTATTCTGTTTTATAATGACTAATAAGAAGACATAAGGAGCAAAATATGAATGGAAAATTTTATTCTGTAGAGGAAATTTCGTCGATATTAGACATACACCCCAAAACTGTTCAACGATATATTAGAGAAGGCAAAATAAAAGCCACCAAAGTTGGAAAAGCATGGCGTGTTATGGAAAAGGATTTCAAAGTATTTATGAATGTTACAGATTCAGATTCTAATCTAACACATGTCGAGAAGTCTCTTGAGCCTCAGAACACATATGACTTCATAAAAGTTTCATCAGTTGTTGACATTTCAGTAAAATCCACAGAAGATGCTATTAAAATTGCAAATATACTCACTGCTTCACTTAATGGTCAGCATGAAACTCATGGAAAATCGTCTCTCAATATTCAATTTATAGAACCAGAGAATAAAGTAAGAGTCATGCTTTGGGGAAATATTAAATTTATGGAGACCATGATGAGCTTTATGTCAGATTATCTTGAAAACTATGTAGGATAAAAAATGGCGCCGTATTAAAAAATTTATACGGCGCCTTTCTTGTTTATTATTTAGATACGTTGACACATCGATCACAATTTTATTAGATAATCATTGATAGTTCATCAAATTTGCCTTTCAAATTTTACATATTTGTGATAAATATATATAGGCTATAAGTAATAGAAATGGGTATTACTTGAAGCCTTGAGTCCTAGCCTTATGGTATTTTAGTGTCTACAATGCACTCTGGAGGGTATACATGTTCGATAGTCTTTCTTTTATAGTAATGACAAGTGTCTTACTATCATTGAGTTTATATATACAACAATCGCTTAAGTACTTTGATAACAGTGGTGAAGTTGGCTCCAATGTCAAAACATTCATCGACAATATGGTGCTTATTGCAATTGCAATGGTGGTGACAACCGCAACAATTTTACTCAAAGGTACAGTATTTGATGGTCTTTTCGACCTACATGCACCTAGTTTACTCCTACACTTGGTAGTCATATTATTAATTACTATAATACTTAGCTCAATACTCATACTAAGAAGAATTAAACTCAGTGTGCGTTTTGACATAAAATCAAACTTAATTATTTATTCTATTATCCTTGTTGCACTCATTCTTCCACTTCAGCATTTCGGATACTTATACCTAGCTGTCCTACTTATGTTTGTGGCAACTCTGGGTGTGTTTATTTATAGAATTGGATTTATAGGAAAGATGTGGAGTAACATAGGCCTATACTTTATTTTGATTAGTGGTATTGGTCTAACAATATGCTCGTCTTTATCCCTCTTGTTTAAGGAACCTTATTTCAATTTATTCAATTTGGGTATCACAGCATTTGCAATGTTTGGTTTTTTTCATTTTTTTATGTAACATATTTCTTTGATGAACTACAAAATTATGTAATAGAACTACAGGAAAGAGATTACATAATTCGAGATAAAAATAGAGCCATTGAACATATGTCACTCTATGACAGTTTAACTGGTATTCAGAATAGAAATGCTTTTGAAGAAATTATAGTTAATTTGAGTGATTCAAGATACGTAGGTCTGTTTAACATCCACGGATTTATGAACTACAATAAGTTGTTAGGTTTTGATCGAGGCAACTTGATTCTAAAAGACTTAGCTAACGCTCTTGTAAATGTTGATCCAGACAACATACAAGTCTTCAGATATTATTCAGATAAGTTTCTTTTTGTTTTTTCAACCAGCAACACTCTAGACACCATGAAGCTTGTGGACAACATTTATTCCATGTTGATATCAACTAATTTTCAGGGCATCACTTTGTCTGCCTATACAGGTATTTGTGATATGGGAAATTTCTCACTTTTGTCTGATCAAACAGAAATCATTAGCGCTCTTGAGGTTGCATCTTCAATGGCAAAAAACATATCAAAACTCCGTTTATGAATACGCTAATACAGACCATATGAGCCACAACAGATTAATAGATCTTGAGTTAAAGTTAAAAAAAAGCTATTGAGGACAAAGTATTCGAAGTTCACTATCAACCACAAATTGATATTGAAACCCATATACCATTATCTTTTGAAGCACTTATACGTTGGAATCATGATAGCAAATATATTTCACCAAGTGAGTTCATACCACTTGCAGAATCAAAAGGTTTAATGAGCCCAATAACCAGATGTGTCATTGACAGAGTTTTTTCGGACTACTCAAAAAGTGTTTTACTCACACAAAAAAAGGTTTCCATCAACCTATCATCAGATCAACTCATAGAGGAGACTTTCGTAGATTACGTTAAGTCCAAACTTACCTTTTATGACATTGATGCGTCATATATCGTATTCGAAATTACCGAGACAAGTCTTTTTAATGATGTTGATAAAGTGAATCAAACCTTGTACCGATTAAAAGCCTTAGGGTGTCAACTTTCTCTAGATGACTTTGGCAATGGGTATTCGTCATTGTTTAGATTTTCAAAACATGATATTGATGAAATTAAGTTTGACAAATCATTTATCGATGATATAAAAAACCCAAAAACTTTTAACACCATGAAAAAAACCTCTGAACTGTTTAAAACTTTTAACATGCGAATCGTCGTTGAGGGTGTTGAAACCAAGGAACAGATACAAGCTTTAAATGGTATTGAAGTTGATTTGCTTCAAGGTTACTATTTCTCTAGACCTGAACCTCTCGAAGTGTTGAGCAGGACATATATAAATAAACAATCAAAAAAGCAGGCCCTATAGTATCAAACTATAGTTGCCTGCTTTTCAATTTATCAGTCATTATTTATATTTAAAGAAGAGTAAATATCTACACAAATCCCATCATGTTCACCATTTCTAATCGAAACACTTCCATCAAGAACTTGGGTCACCATGTTATGAACAACATGAAGTCCCAGCCCTATGCTTCCCGAACTCTTTGATGTACTATAAAATGGATCAAAAACCAGTTCTAAATCTTCATTTGGAATACCTTCACCATTGTCACAGAAACTCATATGTAGCTGGTTTGATTGCTTCTTAAACGTAATTATTATTTGCCCATTCTCTACATTTTTTAAACCATGTTCAAGTGAGTTTATTAGTAAATTGCTAATAATATGAGCAAAAATTCCAGGATAACTTTCAATTTCGAGACCTTCTTCACAATTAAGAATAATATTATGAGACGTGTTTATATATTTAGACCTATATGCACGTAAAATATCATTTATATACTCATGTACGTTAAATCTTCTGATTTTGAGTGTTGACTGATCAACTGCAACCAATTTGAAACTACTCACAATATCTGCAGTTTTATGCAAGTTCTTATCCAGTCCATTCAATGCCTCCTGAACCTCTGCAAGATAATTATCGAGTGCAGACTTTGTCAAATTATTTTCTTCAACATAAGACCACAATGAATTGTGTTCATCTGCTATAAAAGACCCTAAGGTAATACTTGTACCAAGTGGGGTATTTATTTCATGTGCCACTCCAGCGATTAAATTGCCAAGAGCAGCAAATTTTTCAGTTTGAATGAGATAGTCTTGAGTGTCCTTTAAATTTTTCAAAGTACTTCTAAGCTCTTGTGCAGTTTTTAGAAGAAGCGTTTTCTGATTTGCATTGTTTATGGCGATTGCCACATAATTTGATATTCCCCTAAAAATCTCAATATCAGCTTCGCTGTAAGCGTTTGGTTTGTCACTTTGAATAGTGAGAACACCAATAACCTTTTTCGAAATATACAGTGGGCTATATAAAATTGAAACCATCATTTTGGGACTCTGTTCCTCACCAAGTCTAATAGTTTCAGTTTCAACTATAGAAACATCTGGAATATATAACATGTCTCCACTTTTTAGACACTTTGCCGCAAAGCTTCGTTCATCATCCATATATATAATCGACTGAGGTAAGTTGATTTCCGTCTCTTTTAAGTGAATGAAACCAATTGCGTCCTCTTCTTCATTGAGCATACCAATGCCTAAGAATGGTGCGTCTAGCAATTGATTTATACTCTCGTAAATAAGCTGCACTATTTGATCTAGTTCAAGCGATGCAGTAATTTGCTGTCCAATTTGATTAATTAACTTAATTTCATCGTGTTTTTGCTTAAGTTCAACATTCTTGAGACGGAAAATTTCCATGTCCTTTTCAAGCTCTCTTGTTTTCATTTCTGACGTTAGAATACTAATGCGATTCTCTAGTTCAGCAGATATTCTTTCGTTGTTCTTCTTAATGTGTTTTTCATAATACTCAGCAGATTCTTTGAAATCGCCAATAGCATACAGAGATTTTCCCATCACCATATACAAGTGAACTAGAATTGACTCAGTTTTTGACCCATTTGCTATATCTATTGCTTTTGTCGCATGTATAATTGCATCTTTAAAATTTTCACGCTCCATGCAAATTTGCGACATAACCAACCACACGTTTGCCTTCGCAAACTCATCATTTAGAATCTCGCGGTACTTAAGACTCTTTTCGCAATGAGACCACGCTGCATCATAATCCCCAAGATCCTTTTTTAGACTACAAACCATTTCATGACACAGGCCAAGACTAATTGTGTCATCTAGTTCAGTCGCCTTAGATAAGGCCAGATGAGCATAGTTTAGGGCCTCTTGCGTATTACCTACATGTTGTAAACAATTACTCAAGCTCGATAAAACCGCCCCACAAAGAGCATGCGGGTTTTCATTACAATACTCACTAGCTTGTACTAGGTAAGGTATCGCTTTGTCATACAGACTATATGAAAACTTGTATATTTCTGCGATATTGTACAAAATATACACTTTCATTTCTGAGTCATCAAGGCTTCTTGATATATTTAATCCACGATTCAGCTGCATAAGGGCTTTTGTAAACTCACCTTGAATAATATATACCATACCAATTGTATTCAAAGCTCTTGTTTGATGCAGCTTCATATCATTATGAACGAAATATTTCAATGCGGTAAACAACTGTTTTAACGCCTCTTTATAGTTGTTATGGTATACATTTTGAATACCTTTATTGAGCAGACTAACATGCTTTCCTTTTGAGTACTCTACTTCTACTGAAAGATCAAATGCAGTGGATGCTAATAGGAGTGATTTTTCCATTTCGTTTCTTCGAAGCTTCCATGCTTCTTCATTCAAATTATCGATTTTTCCACGCGTGTTCATAGCATCACTCCCTTCCTAGACCGCTTCTTACATAAGTGGGGCAAATAATCGAAGTATTAAGCTTAATAGTTTTCTACCCAATCCTACACCTTTGAAATGTTCTAAGTTGATTTCGATACAATCCTCTAATGTAAGCATAAAGTCATTTTTTACATCCATTACTGTGTTAGTGGCATACATCCAGATTCCACATTCAAAATGCAAAAATAAACTTCTATAATCCATATTTATAGTTCCAACCACTGCATAAGCGTCATCAGCCACAAATGTTTTCCCATGCATAAATCCTGGTTCATATTCAAATATTCTAACACCACTGTGCATTAATTTAGGATAGAACGATCTTGTAGTTTCATGAACATATTTTTTGTCCGCATGATGGGGCGTTATTATCCTAACATCAACACCAGATTTAGCGGCAGTACATAATGCAGTAATCATTTCTGAATCGATTATTAAGTACGGTGTTGTAATATACACATACTTTTCTGCTTTATTGATCATATTCAAATATACAATTTGCCCTACAGGTTCGTTGTCGAGGGGGGTCATCAGAAAATGGCTGAACATACCCTTTTGTTTCAATATTACTAAAGCTGTTCTTAGAAGCTTTAAAAGGCATAAAATCACTACTCTGGTCTTTTATAGAATCCCACAAGCTTAAGAACATAACTGTGAAGTTCCACACCGCTTCACCCTTAATCATAATACCCATGTCTTTCCAGTGGCCATGTTTTACAATCTCATTAATGTATTCGTCAGCAAGATTAATCCCACCAGTAAATGCAGTTACACCATCAATCACCGTTATTTTCCTATGATCTCTAGTATTAAATTTAGCCGAAAGTATAGGAACAAGTGGATTGAATATGGCACACTTAATCCCTTTCTCTTCAAGTTTTCTATTGTACCTATTTGGTAACGTAAGCATGCAACCTGCGTCGTCGTATATGAGTCGAACATCTACGCCTTCACTTGCTTTTCTTTCTAAGACCTTCAAAATAGCATTCCACATTTTACCTTCTTCAATGATAAAGTATTCCATAAATATGAATTTTTCTGCCTTTTCGAGTTCCCTAATAAAGCTGTCAAACTTTTCTTCTCCAATAGGATAATACTGTGAAAAGATATTTTTGTAAGGTGGGTAAAATGCGTAATTCTGAATATATGTCGATTGATTTGCAGCCTGAGTATTTTTTTTGTCTAATCTCTTCAATAACCGCATTGTTACTTTTCATGCTTTTTTTACTAACTTTCTCTATGTATTTGATTCTATTTTTCTCCTTGCGGCTAAATGGATTCCCACCAAAAGCCACATAGAATATACCTCCAAAAAAAATTGGCATGATTAGAATCGGAATAATCCATGCAATCTTATAAGCAGGATTTCTGTCACTTGATACAATCCACAAAACAATTACAGCACTTAAAAGTACACTGATGCCATAAAATACTGGTGAATAGTCTCTAAATAATATGAGCATGTTAAGTAAAAATACCAATTGGAGCAGTATTGCGATGACAACCATAAAGGTATGACTAAATATAACTTTTCTAAGTAATTTCATAAGAGCCTCCATAAACAGATCTTGTTTTTATATTTACCCACTGCTAATGAAAAAACGTCCACCTTTTGGTCGACGCTTAAGAAGAATTCATTACCACTGAAAGGCTCCTCTTAAGGGGAACTCTCTTTCTATTATAGCACGAAAAGCCACACATGTTGTGTGGCTCAGCTTGTTTGATTTAGCATACTATGCTGTAATGAATTTACTCGTTTCTGTCATCTTCAAACTTAATATAGTAATGTTCACCACTGCAATACGGCTTGTTTTTAGAATGACCACATCTGCATAATGATGTTTTTATAGGAGACTCTGGTTCTCTTTCAAGTTGCCCAGCAATTTCAATGTCACCTGATACATCGTATGGACCATGATATCCATAATGTCTTTCTGAGAGTCTGATTTTTGGTGGATCCACCTCTGGTCCCATAACACGTGCACTTCCATTTAAAACGTATGAAAGAGCCCCAGATGGGCATTTGTCACAGAGTGCCATGATTTTTTCTACAGTATCACCATCAGGATCGATCCATGGCTCCGCTTCCTTGAATACAGTCGATAATTCTCTTGTACAATAGCCTCTATGAGAACAGATATTTCGATTATCAAAGATTGTGATCGCTTTGCCCTTATACGCCAGCGTTTCATTTTTCATATATTCATTCTCATTAATACCAGAAAATCCATTTGTTTTATGTGTCCCGTCACAATAGGGCTTGTTTGAGGACCCACCACATCTGCACAAATACATTTCTTCAGCACATTCCAGTGCTACGTCTTTAGAATTCACAAATTTTGTTATTCTTGTTACCATATATGGCCCATTTTTTAGTGCTTTGATCCTGGGTTTAGTCATAGTTACACCTCCACCATTGATTTACCCAATGGCAAGACGAAAAATTCATCAGTATTAACATTCACCATCGCCATCATAGAAGGCGATTTTTCTATTCACTTTATTTATGCCCGCTTCAATCTCAGAAATTTGGTCTTTCATCCTCTTCCTGTGAGCTATCAATATGGATTTTCGCTCTTCAATCGTTTCATCTCCGATTTGACTGAGCCTTACAATTTCCTTGATCTCTATGACAGGCATATTGGTCGTTTTGAGACAAGTCACCAACTCAATCCATGCCATGTTTTCCTCAGTATAATATCTGCGACCACCACTATCTCTACCTATAGGTGGGATTATACCTTCATTCTCGTAGTATCTCAAAGTATATGCTGAAACACCAGTCATTTCTGATACATCTTTGATTTTATAAATCATATTTTCACCCACTGTCATAGCTACAACTCAAGTTTTTTTAAAAAAATAAATTTGTATAACTGATACCCATTATGCATCTTGCATAGTATCAGTGATAATGATTTCTCTAAGAGATACAGATTGTGGAAGCTCGTATGCAAACTTTATTGTGTTAGCCACATCTAATGCAGTTATGTTTACAGCCCCGACAGACTCTTTCCAGGCATTATATCCGTCAATTATATTTTGATCTGTTGTGTGACCAAGAAGTTCAGTGCTTACCGCTCCAGGGCATATTGAAAGCACTCGAACATTATGCTGCGACATTTCTTGCCTTGCCACTGCTGTTAACCCTGTCACACCATACTTGCTTGCACAGTATGCGGCGTGGTTGGTAAATGGTTGAACACCCGCAATAGATGATAGATTAATAATTGTTCCTGATTTTCTTGCTTTCATGTCATTCATAACAATCTTCATTCCATTCATAACACCAATGACATTTACATCTAACATTCTCTTCCACTGCTCTGGATCTTGAGACTCAATACCACCTAACAACATAAGGCCAGCATTATTTACAATTAGATCTGTCTCTCCATATAATTTTTCAGCGTCTCTAACAGCTTTCTCAAAAGAAACTGAGTCCGTAACATCTACTTTTCTACACATTGTATTTGGAAAACTCATTTCTTCCATGGCTTCGACACGACGTGCCAATAATAGTAATGGGTAACCATCTTTTGCAAACGCCTTTGCAAGTGCTTTGCCAAACCCTGAACTTGCGCCCGTAATAACAATTAACTTCTTCATATGTCCTCCAGTTGTCCTACCCTTTGTTTGTTTAGCTAGTATACCTATTCATTTCTGAATCAATCAAAGGATACAACTTAGAGTTAACTGTAAGTCAAGTGTTTTCATTAAAAATAAATTCAAAAATAAAAGCCACCTCCGAAGAGG
>JDSF01000148.1_pt1 | contig 50338 bp, 58 predicted proteins | sample 199441 | NCBI WGS metagenome assembly JDSF01 (sample SAMN02592751, study PRJNA231836) | bioreactor metagenome | isolation source: continuous culture bioreactor denitrification-DNRA | place: Germany: Bremen
GGTGGTGTTAATGCTGAGAATGCTATGTCCTATATCAATATGGGGCATCACACGTAATTATAACTTCCTACATTTTTTTTAATGATGGATTACTGCATATGGATAATCTTAAGAAGATGGTTGAGGCTGTTGGTAAAGATAAGCTGGTACTTGACCTATCCTGTCGCAAAAAAGGTGATACTTATTACGTGGTCACCAACAGGTGGCAGAAGTTCACTGATTTTGAAGTGAGTGAAGAGAATATCAGATTCTTAGAGCAGTATTGTGACGAGTTTCTTGTTCATGCTGTCGATGTAGAAGGTCTTCAAAGTGGCATCGATAACGAATTACTTGATATGCTTAGTCAATGGGCTAAGATTCCATGTACCTATGCTGGAGGCATCACGACCCTTGATGACATCAAGCGAATCAAAGATAAAGGTAATGGCAAGGTTGATTTCACTGTTGGCAGTGCCATGGACATCTTTGGTGGCAAGTTAGATTTTGGCGATGTTATGAAACTTCACGAGGGTTGATACCTTGTCGTTGCCAATCTAGGCTTTTTACAGAGAGGATGTTTAGCATCCTTTTTTTGTTGTTTAGGAAAGCCATACAATTTAATTAATGAAATTAAAGTGTTTTCATTAATATGTTTATATAGAGCCTTTTGAATCAAAGCGAGTTTTTGTAGTACAATTATCTTATTATGAGGATTAATACTGATTAAGGAGAGCTTATGAAAGACATTTTAGAAAAGAAAGTTAGAAAAAATTTTACATTAGGTGAGGAAATCGCCCATTCAATTACCCATGGTATTGGATTGCTATTAGGAATTGCAGCACTAGTGTTATTGGTGGTGAAAGGTGCTAGGAGTAGAGATGCCTTATATATAGTCAGTGTGATTATATATGCAGTTTCTTCAATAATACTATACGCTAATTCAATGTTTTATCATGGGTTTCCACAGGGTAAGGCCAAAAATATCTTTGAAAAGTTGGATCATGCATCTGTGTATCTATTGATAGCAGGGACTTACACACCTTTTTGCTTGATTGCAGTTGGCGGATGGATAGGGATTTTGGTATGCTCAATACAATGGGCACTGGCCATTGTTGGTGTTGTCTTTAAATCTATATGGATTGATAAATATGTTAAGATACATGTAATCGTCTATCTGGCAATGGGTTGGACCATTATTTTCTTTGGAAGTGTTATATTTAACAGTCTTGATACGACAGGTTTCGCAATGCTTTTTGTTGGTGGTCTATGCTATAGTATAGGGACTTTATTCTATGTATTTGATTGGTTTAAATACCATCATTTTATTTGGCATTTATTTGTCTTGGCCGCCAGTGTATTGTTATTTTTTACAATCTATTTTTATGTATAGAAAATAATCTTTGAACAAATTCATCATTTCTATTACAGTTAAAAATATTGTAATTATTATGTAAGAAGTTTGTGGTATTATAGATAGAGATAAAAAACAAAGAATTCTCATGAGGAGGGGATGAATACGGAGCTACTTAGAAATGCTATTGCAGGGTTTAATATTATTCCGACCGCTTTACTGGGTTTGGTGATATTGTACTGGCTTATAGCCATTGTTGGCGTCTTTGATTTTGAAGTCCTTGATATGGATATTGAGGCCGGGGACAACACAGGACCACTCAGTGGGATTGCTGTTTTTCTCAACATCGGGGAAGTGCCATTTGCACTGGTTTTTTAGTCTATTAGTCTTGAATTTTTTGGGTTATGGCAATGTTGCTTTATCTATTGCCATTTGAAGCAGGGGGCGTGCTGAATGGAATATTGCTCATACCAACCTTGGTGTGCAGCATCTATTTTACCAAAGTCGAGATACTTCCACTTAAAAAAATTATTCAAAAGCAATAAAATAAGAAATGGCCTAGAGAGACAAGTTCTTGACCAGCGGTGTACACTTATGTGTGATGTCAGTGCTGGTAGACTAGGACAGGCTAAAGTGAAGCGCAGTGGTGCAGCCATTGTTATTAATGTCATGACTGAGTTTGAGAGTGATGTCTTCAAAAAAGGACGAAATTGGGTTTGTGTTCAGAAAAGACAAAGACAAGAACATATACTATATAACTAGACCAATATTTAACTATGATATAAAGAACACGGAGGAGAATTAATATGGATTATGTATCTCAAGTAACATTAGTCACAGCTGGTGTCATTATACTGGTTGTCATCGGATTATTGGCACTATTTTCAAAATTCTATCACAAGGTAGAGCAATCAAAGGTCATCATCAGAAATGGTGTGGGTGGCCAAGTGGTTTGTTTCGGTGGTATCTTCGTTGTACCAATCATTCACAGATATGAAGAAATGGATATATCCGTCAAAAGAGTTGAGATTGCCAGAGAAGGAAAAGACGGATTGATTTGTAAAGATAACCTGAGAGCGGATATTCGAGTAGCTTTCTTCGTACGTGTTAATCAGACTACTGAAGACGTTCTAAAGGTTGCTCAGTTACTTGGTTGTCAAAAAGCTTCTGAACCAGAAACATTGATGGCTTTCTTTGATGCCAAATTCTCAGAGACACTTAAGACCGTTGGTAAGAAGTTTGATTTTGTTCAACTCTATACAGAACGTGAGCATTTCAAGAATGAGATTCTACAGATTATTGGTACAGACTTGAATGGTTACGTTCTTGATGATGCAGCCATCGATTACTTGGAACAAACGGACATCAATGTACTCAATGCTGAGAACATTCTTGATGCAGAAGGTATAAAAAAGATTACTGAATTAACAGCAACTCAAGCTATCTTAGCGAACGAGATAGCACGTGAGAAGCAAAAGACAATTAAGAAACAAGACGTTGCAGCAAGAGAAGCCATTCTCGAACTTGAAAAGCAAAATGCCGAAGCAGAAGCTAAGCAAAAACGTGAGATTTCTATTATTACTTCACGTGAAGAAGCAGAAGCTGAGAAAGTTGCTCAAGAAGAACGCTACAAAGCTGAGATAGCTAGAGTTAAAACAGAAGAAGAAATAGCTGTGGCTGAAGAGAATAAGGCAAGACAAGTCATTATTGCTGCTAAGTCCAAAGAGTCGACTGATGCTGTTGAGACTGAACGCGTTGACCGTAAGCGATTGCTTGAAAAGACTGAGAAAGACAAGCTTGTGGAACTTGCTGTGATAGAGAAAGAGAAGCAAGTTGAAGTAGAGAAGAAGAATATTCAAGTTGTGATTAGAGAACGTGTTGCAGTGGAAAAAGACACTGTTGTTGAAGAGGAAAAAAATCAAAGATACAAGAGCTTTTGCAGAGGCAGACCGTACAAAGGGTGTTGCGCTTACAAGGGCAGAAGAAGAAGCACAAGCTAACCTCATCATTGAAGTGAAAACAGCAGAAGCGGCTAGACAAGCAGCAGAAAAGAATGCTGAGAAGGTTGTTATCGAAGCTGATGCTAACCTTAAAGCATCACAAAAAGAAGCAGATGCAATCAAAGTTATTGTGGATGCAAAGATTCTTGATGAATCTGTTGATGGTATTGCAGAAGCCAGAGTCATTGAAGCACGAGCAATGGCTGAAGCCAAAGGCGAAACAGCCATGGTTGAGGTTAAGGAAAAAGACGGTACAGTTGAAGCTGATATCCTTAAGAAGAAATACATGTCTGAAGCAGAAGGTATCAAAGAGAAAGCTGCCAGCATGAAGATGCTTGATGCTGTTGGGAAAGAGCATGAAGAGTTTAAGTTACAACTTGATAAAGAGAAGCAAATTGAACTTGCTTCCATTAGCATTCAAAAAGAAATTGCAGAATCACAAGCGTCTGTTATTAGAGAGGCCCTTAAGTCTGCTAAGATTGACATCGTTGGTGGAGAGACAATGTTCTTTGATAAGATTATTGGTTCAATAGCCAATGGTAAGTCAGTGGACAGAACAGTGGGTAACAGTGATGTGCTTTCAGACCTTAAAGAAACTTTGATTACTGGAGACCCAGATTACTTTAAGTCACAGCTCAGTGAGATGCTTGGACGTTTCAATATGGATTCAGAAGACATTAAGAACCTGACAATCGCTGGTGCCATTGGTAAGATGATGGCTCATGCAGATTCTACAGACAGAACAATGCTTGGCAAATTACTTGCAACTGTTGACAAAGCAGGGGTTGCGGACCTACCTGCAAGGCTTATTGACAAGACTTTAGGGTAAACTGTATGGGCATAAATAATAATGAAATGGATACAGGCACCTATGAAGTCATTAAGAGTCGTCTGGTAGGACATGGCGACGACTTGAAGGCTCGCCTGGACAAGTTAAACACTCAAAGGAAAGAAGTCTTTGGCTCTATAGAGACAAAGCTTCTATCCAGTGAGCGTATCATTACTGAGAACAACTGCGTGCCAAGAGACATGGCACCTGTTGATGGTGGCTTCATCTTTGGTTATAACGTCCATATGGGCCTAAAGACCAAAATTGAGCTTAGCGATGTCTTCTCCTATTATAGGTACAATGAAGGCAAGTTTCAAAGAGAAAGCCTTGAGTTTATCAAGGATGATATATTTATCAAAGATTTTAACGATTTGTACATCTATTACAAGAAGACATTTTTTGCCAAATTTACCATAACAGAGCCTTACTTCTATATGGTTTTCCAAACCGGTGAAAGTGCTACAGACATCAAAGTTTTCAAGTGGTTAATGGATGGTAACAAGTTAACTTATGTAGACAATCGCAGTGAACATGAAGTTAAGTTCGTCAATCAGAAGGACTTTAAGTTCGTTAGTGCAACACGAGATGATCAACGCAGTGGTATTCACCCTCATGTTTCCATTATGGACAAAGTATTTGTTGAGACGGTTGGTGGTGACTTAACCATCAAGGTGGAAGACAATACGGAGAGCGGTAAAGGAATCTATAGTGAAGAAGTAGAGGACAAGGACCAAACACTTGATGATGCAGAAATTGCCTACGTGGACATTGGACAGTTAATTCTACTGAGAATCCGACCTTATCAGGAAAAAGCTTATCGGTACTTTATCTTTAATGCCAAGCTTAAGAATGTTATAAGGATTGATTCTATTAAGGACACCTGCATGTTATTGCCTGGTGACCATGGGATTATCTTCCCTAAAGGCTTCTACCTTCAAAATGGTGAACATAAGATATTTGATGTACCAACAGATGGGGCGGTCTTTGAGCAGACCGTTGCATCCCTTAATGGTGAGGATTATCAGTATATTTTCTATAACATGAATAGTGGCACCTATCTTGTCTATACCTATAATGTTATTGAACAGACCATTGACACACCAATTGTTTGTAGCGGTTATTCCCATTTTGAAAATGGTGAGATGATTGTTTTTCGTCATGAGGATGACCCTCGTAAGAACCATATGATTCAGGTATGGCAGACACCTTATGTGGGTAAGAATTATGAAAGTGAAAGTAACAATGATTCAGTCTTATACAACATTGGCAATAAAGATGTTGTGGACTGTATGGCAGCCTGTCGTGTTGTTTGCAAGCTTATTGAAAAGGGCGAAAGTTATCAAAGTGTTTATGTAGATATCGTCCAGGAATCTGAACAGATACTGGATTCCTATTTCTGGATTGGTAAAGAAGAAGCCTTTAACCTTAAGGAAGCACTTGGTGAAATCAAAGAGACATCAACTTTTGCCATTGGTGAGTTTGAGAAAGTGACTCGGATCAAGAAAGCCACTAAGAAACAGATTGACTCTGTTAGTGAAGAAACTGAATCACTCCTTAAGAAACTGGAATATGGCACCTTTGATTCAGTCAATGAGTATGTAAGCGTCCTGGCTGAGATAAGAAATATTAGGGGACGTATCGTATCCCTTAGAGACTTAAGATACACAGACCTTGAACTTGTTGACGCATTTGATACAAGGGTTAAGGAAAAGAACGATGAGTTTTCACAAAAATGTGTGGACTTCCTTATTAGACCAGAAGGCTTAAAACCTTATGAAACTAAGGTGACTTCTCATCAAGAAGCTATTGAGTCAGTAACCAAGTCAAAGGAAGGTAAGGAACTCTCAGAAGAGATGGACCAGACCTCAACAGACCTTGAGTTGCTTATGGACATTGTTTCCAACTTCAAGATTGAAGACCCAACAGTGACCACTGAGATTATTGAGAAAATCTCTGGTTTGTTCTCCTTGCTTAACAATGCCAAAGCAAAGCTTAAGACTAAGGTGACTGCCTTTACATCCAGTGAGATGACCACCCAGTTCAACGCTCAGATGAAACTACTGAGTCAGGCAGTGGTCAATTACCTTGATATCTCAGATACTGAGGACAAGTGTGATCAATACTTGAATAAAGTCATGATTCAACTTCAGGAACTTGAAGGTAAGTTTGCTGAGTTTGATGAGTACATCATACAACTGGATGAGAAGAGAGAAGAAATCTATACAGCTTTTGAATCTAGAAAGCAAGCCATCCTTGATAAGCTTAATAAGCGATTGGTAGCCCTCTTTGATTCATCAGAACGAATTATTGGTGGTATTACCAATAGGCTTAAGGGCCTTGATTCTGTTGAAGCCATCAATGGTTATCTGGCAACAGATATTATGGCTGAGAAGGTCAGAGACTTAATATCAGAGCTTAGAGAACTTGGTGATAGTGTAAAAGCCGATGAGGTTTCTTCTAAGCTTAAAGCCCTAAGAGAGAATACCATTCGCCAGTTACAGGATAAACAAGAGCTCTATGTAGATGGCCAAGATGTGATTAAGCTTGGTAAACATCACTTCTCAATGAATACAAAGGACATTGATTTGTCTATTGTTCAGCGAGATGATGGACTCTATTATCACATTACAGGCACAGACTTCTGGGATAAGATCAGCCATGTGGATATGGACAAATATGAGCATGTCTTTAAGCAAAGTATTGTGTCAGAGAATAGTGACGTATACCGTGGTGAATACCTTGCTTACACCATTCTTGAAGAGGCCCTAGATAGTCAAAATGGTGGTATTGGCGCTTTGTATGACCAAACAGAATCTGCTTTGGTCAAGACGGTCCAAAAGTTCATGGAGTCAAGGTATCAAGAAGGTTATACCAAAGGTGTTCATGACAGTGATGGGGCTAAGATTCTAAAAGCCTTGCTTGAGTTACATCAGAACATTGATTTGCTTATATACAACAACGAAGTCAGAGCCATGGCTAGGTTGTATTGGAATCATCTGGCCAAAGACGAGGACAAGGTCCTTATAGGGAAACGCCTTAAGCAATTGGCCACTGTTGATCAGTATTTCACGACTACACCAAGCCTTGAGAATTATATTCCTTATTTGACTGAAAAGATGACTGAGGCATATGAAACGATTTCATTCTTTGATGAAAGTGCTATGGCATCAGCGGCAGAGTATCTTTCAAAGGAAATAATGAAAGGGGATGTCTTTGTTGTTAGTCTGGAAGCCAAGCGTATCTATGATGGCTTTAAGACATACATACGTGATCACAAGGCAGAAGCATCTTATGATCAAGCGCTGAAGCAGAGTAAAGATGACCTTGAAGGTTTGTTCTTCTTACTTAAGGAATGCTTGAGGCCTATCTTAGAGAGGTCGATGGCATGATGGTCGATGGCATCATGAATGAGGTCATTGTCATGTTAATTGAGAACACGTCTGAACTTGGTCGTGTTATTAACATTGAGAGTCATATGACCATTAGTGGTCTGGTTGGTTCTCATGATAAGCTTCAAAATGGTCAATACGACCTTGAGTATACTGAATTCATGACTAGGCTAAATAAGTTTGCAGGCCAAACAGTTGTAGATTACCATGACTTCCAAGAAGCTAAGAAAGACTTAATTCATAGCTTCAAGAGTGAATTGCATCTGGATGACTTCAAACCTCAGGTGCTGACTTCCTTCGTTAGGAATAAGTTGATTGATAAGGTTTACTTGCCACTTGTTGGTGACAACCTTGCCAAGCAAATGGGTGTAGTCGGTGATAACAAACGTACTGACCTAATGGGTCTGCTTCTATTGGTGTCACCACCGGGTTATGGTAAGACAACATTGATGGAATACATTGCTAGTAGACTAGGCATAATTCTTGTCAAAGTTAATGGTCCATCCCTAGGTCATGAGGTAACATCCCTTGATCCTGCTAAGGCAAGTAACACTGCTGCCAAAGAGGAACTAAGGAAATTAAACCTTGCCTTTAAGATGGGTAACAATGTGATGATCTATGTGGATGACATTCAGCACTGTAATCCAGAGTTCTTACAGAAGTTTATTTCTCTATGTGATGGACAACGTAAGATTGATGGTGTCTATAATGGTCAAGGACAATCATATGACCTTCGAGGTAAAAAGGTTGCCGTTGTTATGGCAGGTAACCCTTACACCGAAAGTGGTGAGAAGTTCAAGATTCCTGACATGTTAGCCAACAGAGCCGATGTTTATAACCTTGGTGATATGCTTAGAGAGAATGAAGAAGCCTTTAAGCTTAGTTATATTGAGAACAGTCTTACATCCAACTCAGTCCTTAGCAAACTTGCTAGTGGCAACAAAGATGATTTCTACGGCTTGGTTAAGTTGGCTCAAGGTGCTGATAGAGAAAGTGTTAGCTTCGAATCCAATTTCTCCATGGATGAGGTCAATGAATATGTGGATGCCATTGAGAAGATGTTTACAGTTAGAGACATTGTTCTTAAGGTGAATATGGCTTATATCTATTCAGCGGCCCAAGCAGACGAATACCGTAAAGAGCCACCCTTCAAATTACAAGGTTCCTACCGTAATATGAACAAGATTGCTGAGAAAGTTGTCTCCATCATGAACGACGATGAACTCTTTAAGCAGATTCTTGGTTCTTATGAAAATGACTGTCAAACATTAACTACAGGGTCAGAAGCCAACATTCTTATGTGGAAAGAGTTGGTGGATTGCCTAGATAGTGTGGAAAAAGAACGTCTTGATGAGATTAGAACCATATTCGTCAAGAATAAGTTGGTTAAAGGTGATGACAAGATGGGTCAAGCTGTTATGGTACTGAGTGACCTAACAGACAATATGGCTTCCATTAAGGATATTCTTGGTAAGGAATATGCTGAATAAGTTATTGGTGATAATTGAATAATCAAATAGAGCACACGTATGGTCGATTTATACTTTTTAGTAAGTACAATTCATCTATGCGTGTGTTTTTTGTGCTTTACATTATGATATAAAAAAAGTTATTGACAATTATTATCAATAGGTGTAAGATGTAACTATCTCAAATTTAAGATAACTCAAATTGAGACAAATAAGAGGAGACGAAATCATGGATATGAAAGACTTCACCAACAGACCAGAGATTAAGTTTTTAACCGTACTTGGTAAAATGCATGCTTCAATATTTGGCAACGTTGGTAAACATATCAAGGCCATGGGTCTTAATCAGACAGAATTTCTCATCCTCTATGCAATAGCAGCCAATGGACCACTGACCATTCAGGACATTGCTGCAAGAATAACAATGACATCAGGTAATATGACTTATACAATTGATAAATTGGTTAAGAGAAATCTGATTCTAAGGGATCGATGCTCAGAAGACAGAAGAATGATTTTTATTAAGATGACAGATGAAGGTAAAGCCAAATGGCATGATGTGATGGAAGAACATATTAAGTACATGCAAGATGTATTTGAAAGTGTTGACCCATCATTGATGGTAGAGACCATTGAATCAATGAAGACCATTGGCAAAACCTTTGACAAACACTAAGTAACTTTTTTTTATGCATATATCTTAAATTTAAGATAATTTCAAACAGACACTAGGAGGCAATACTATGAAAAAAAATACTATACATTAACGGAAATCCACAGGCAGAAGCAAATTCATTTAGCAGGAGAGCAGGCCAGTATTATTTGGACCAAATAAATAGATTAGACAGCAATGACCAAGTGGATGTCTTTAATGTCTACGAGGAAGATGTGCCATTTATAGATCAAGATGTTTTATCAGCATGGGGAGCCCTTAGAAGTGGTACAAACTTTGAGGACTTGACAGTTGATCAACAAGAGAAGGTTGGTCGTATGGGACAGATATTATCTCAGTTTAAGGAAGCAGATGACTATGTCATTGTATCTCCTCTTTGGAACTTCTCGATAACACCAAAGCTTAAGGCCTATATTGACAACATAATGATTGCAGGCGAAACATTTAGATATACTGAAAATGGGCCAGTTGGCATGCTTAGTGGCAAGAAAGCAACAATCATTCAAGCCTCAGGTGGTGTCTATAGTAGTGGACCAGCCGCAGCAATGGAGCATGGAAGCAACTATTTGAAGACAGTTCTTAGTTTCATGGGTGTTGATGATATCAGTACAATATTTGCTGAAGGCATTGCCATACCTGACAAAAGTGAGATAGAGAAACTAGATGCGGCTTACAGACAAGTGGATGATTTGCTTGATTTTGATTTGGTATAAACAGCGAAATTAGCTTAAGATAAGATTATGTTAATAGATTGGAGTGTGGTGACGAATGAAAATGCCAGCACTATTTGTTGGACATGGGTCTCCCATGAACGCAGTAGAAGACAACGACTATACCAGAGAGTGGCAAAGGATTGGCAAGGCATATAAGCCAAAGGCTATTCTAATGATATCAGCCCATTGGTATACAGATGGGCAAAAAACACAGGATGATAAACATCCTAGAAAAATTGATGACATGTATGGTTTTCCAAGAGACTTATATGACTTGGAATATCCTGCACTGGGTGATAAAGCATTAACAGAAGACATTATTGCTTCACTACCAGAGTCCGTAGTTGTAGACAACACTTGGGGACTAGACCATGGTACATGGTCTGTACTCATCCATATGTACCCTGAGGCAGATGTTCCGGTGGTTCAACTAAGTGTGGACTATACTAAGAAGCCAGAGGAACAGTTTGAAGTAGGCAGAGCAATAGGACATTTACGAGATAAAGGTTATATGATTATTGGTAGTGGCAATGTTGTTCACAATCTTAGAATGATTAATCCCAGTCTTGATGGACCAGATCCAAGAGCAGCTTCTTTTGACGATTATATTGAGGCAGCCATAAGGTCAGGTGATTTTGATCAATGTGTTCACTACCTTGATTTTGGAGATGCTGCAAAGTATAGCGTTCCAACACCGGACCATTATTACCCACTCCTTAATATATTAGGTGCAGCTTCAACTGGTAATAAGTCAGCTGATAATTCGGCTAAGATTAATGTTGAAGTTTTTAATAAAAGTTATGATATGGGCAGTTTGTCAATGACAGGGTATCTTTTTAAGGACTAATGATGTTACAATAGGTTTGGCTGAGAATTCTTGGCCAAATCTATTTTTTTAGGAGTACGTATGGAGAATCAAGATAAGAACAAACAGAGTATGCCAGAGAAAAAACATAAGCGACGTGTCAGGTACAGTGGAACCCACCCAAGACACTTCAAAGATAAATATAAAGAACATCAACCAGACAAGTATGCAGATACAGTGGCAAGAGTGATTAGTAAAGGAAGTACGCCAGCAGGAATGCATATCTCTATTTGTGTGGAAGAGATTCTAGACTTTCTTCAGATTAAGCCAGGTCAAAAGGGCCTTGATGTAACCCTTGGCTATGGTGGACATTCTACAGAGATGCTCAAGTGCCTAAAAGGCCAAGGTCATCTCTACGCACTGGACATAGACCCAATAGAGTTACCAAAGACTAGAGAGCGGTTGGCGGGAAGAGGTTTTGGTCCAGAGATTCTAACCATCAAACAGTTGAATTTTGCCAATATCGATAAAGTCTATGAAGAGTCTGGACCTCTTGATTTTGTCCTGGCTGACCTTGGTGTTTCATCCATGCAGATTGATGACCCAGATAGGGGGTTCTCTTATAAGACAGAAGGGCCACTTGATCTTAGACTGAATCCGAGTAAGGGCGTATCTGCTGCAGAGCGATTAAGAACAATATCTAGAGATGAGTTGTATGGTATGCTTCTCGAGAATGCTGATGAGCCAAATGCTGATAAGATATCAAAGGCAATCATTGGAGAAATCAAAAAGGGCAACAAGATTGAAACAACCAGTCAACTACGCAAAGTTATTTCTGATGCACTACAATTTGGGCCAAAAGATAAACGTGATGAGATGATCAAAAAATCATGTCAAAGGTCTTTTCAGGCATTAAGAATAGATGTTAACAGTGAGTTTGAAGTCCTTTATGAGTTCCTAGAGAAATTACCAGATGTTCTAGCACCTGGAGGACGTGTTGCCATATTATCTTTCCATTCTGGTGAAGACCGTTTGGTAAAGAAATCTTTTAAGCGATTAAAACGTGCTGGTGTGTATGAGGAAATTGCCCCTGAGATAATCAGACCTTCAGCCAAAGAATGTAACGTAAACAGTCGCGCCAGATCCACTAAGATGCGATGGGCCATTAAAGCTTAAGTGGAATATTATATATAAAATGAAAATAAAGCCCAAATTGAAAAAAAAATCATGTTGCCTTAAAAAAAAGGAGACATGATTTTTCTTATTATGTGAAAAATATCCAATGAGTAAAATATCGTCTCTTGTATAGAAGTCCATATCGTCGTAGGATGGTACTATAAAAGAAATGGGGTTTAACATGAAATACTTAAACATTGGATTGAAATTAAGACTTTCAACTATAGCGCGCCTTATAATGACAATTATTATCTTGTCATCATTTGCCAGTGGCCTAATTGTTCATGCAGAAGAGGATAGTGATATCTCCTACGCAGATACCACCATGGTCTATTTTTATATTGATGGCTGTAAAGAGTGTAAGGCAGTAAAAGAATATATGGGCACGATGTCAGCAACATATAATGTAGACTATAATGGACAGGAAGTCTACAGTGTTCTGAAACTGGTTCCTTATGATATTGGAACACCTGAAGGTCTTGAAGCTATGTATGCCTATTATGAAGAATATGATGTGCCAGAAGACCGCCAATTTGTGCCAAGTATTTTTATTGGAGACAAGCACCTTCTGGGTGAAGTGGAAGTTAAGAATAAGCTGGTTAAACATATAGAAGCTGGCCATGGCCTTGTTGAAGAGACAGTGACACAAGAGATGATTGCCAAGGCTTCAAAATCAGTAACACTTAGTGGCAAGAACATTGCTGGTGTACTGGTGACTGGATTAATTAACGGCTTGAATCCATGTTCAATCTCGATGATCCTATTTTTATTTTCTCTTTTGCTAACAAGAAAAGTCAATGTATTGAAGCTTGGTTTGGCATTTGTCTTTGGTAAGTTTGTGACCTATGTCTTACTCGGTTCAGTATTTTATAATCTGCTGATAACCTTTGACATCGACTGGGTTAATACAGCCATTAAAGTCTTATTGGTCATTGTTTTCCTAACCATCTCTATCCTTAACTTCCTTGATTTCTTTGCTGCAAAGAATGAACGTTATGGCAAAATCAAGATGCAATTACCTGCAAAGCTTAGAAAAATGAACCACAATGTTATTAAAAAGATGACCGATGTGAAGAATCAGAAGAAACTACTAGTGTTATGTTTTGTGTTAGGTGCCATTATTTCAGTTGGTGAGTTTTTGTGTACCGGTCAAATATATTTAGCAACAATTGTCTATGTGCTTCAAAATAGCAGCGTATTTGATATGAAGGCCTTTGTCTATCTTGTTCTTTATAGTACGGCTTTTATAGTTCCACTAACCATCATTACTATCGCAGTACACAAAAGCAAAGCTTATTTCAACTTGTCTGAGTTAGTAAGAGGCAAGATGCACCTTATAAAACTAATTAATGCCATTGTTTTCTTGGTGTTTGTTATCGTTGTTATTCTTTTGTTCTAGGAGGCTGGTTATGAAAATCAATAAGATGAAGTTAAAAGTCATGGATAATGGGAACAAGATTATTATGGAGAACAAGCTCATTAATATGCCACTTAAGGAAGAGATGATTATCCAGCTGAGCAAGGATATCTTTGGTGACCCAGAACCTTGTATGATCCATAGGTCCGCTGTTATGAAGAAGATGTATGTTGAAATTTATGAATACTTCTTTGAATTATTAGCAAACCACAAGGAAAAAAAAGTGTGTACTTGATTGGACATCACTACCTAATCAGCTAAAAGTCTACTTTGATGACACATCCAATATAGAATCAATCACAGTCTATCATTAATATGACTTATTAGGGGAATAAGACCTTCAATTCAAAATATACTTGCAATCTGTCATAGAAGTCTCTATAATACAATCAGAGATAAGTTTTATGGTGATGACCAGAACTACGGTATATGGCATACAAAAGAGAGCTGATGGTTGGTGTGAATCAGTGTATGGCTAGACCTTTCCACTTTGGTAGCTATCAATGATGAATTGAAGGTTGGTACCCTTTAGCGTACTTTCAAGAGGTCATATGATTATATGGCAAATTAGGTGGCAACGCGGAATCCTTTCGTCCTAAGCAGTAGAGACGGGTAGGATTTTTTTTAATTGTTTCAAAAAATATAAATAAACGAAATTATATAGAAGTTGAAAGGAGTTACACATGTTAGACGTTAAATTTGTTAGAGAATTTCCAGAAGTAGTTAAAGAGAATATGAAGAAGAAGTTCCAGGAGGATAAGCTTGGATTAGTTGATCAGGTTATCGAACTTGACCTTGGAAGAAGAACAGCACAACAAGAAGCAGACAACCTTAGAGGTAGTCGTAAGTCATTGTCCAAACAAATTGGAACTTTGATGAGAGAAGGCAAAAAAAGAAGAAGCAGAAGCAATCAAAGCTCAAGTGAGTAAGAATGCGCAGCGTCTGGCAGAACTTGAAGAACAAGAGCGCGAGACAAGTGAAAAAGTTACAGAGATTATGATGGTTATTCCAAACATCATTGATGACAGTGTGCCAATTGGTAAAGATGATACAGAGAATGTTGAACTTGAGAAGTACGGTGAGCCAGTAGTGCCTGACTTTGAAGTGCCTTACCATACAGACATCATGAAGACTTTTGCAGGTATCGATCTAGAAGCTGCAGCCAAAGTTGCTGGTAATGGGTTCTATTACCTAATGGGCGATGTTGCGAGACTTCACTCAGCAGTGATTTCCTATGCGAGAGATTTTATGATTGATAGAGGCTTCACATACTGTATTCCTCCATATATGATTCGAAGCGACGTGGTCACAGGCGTTATGAGTTTTGCTGAAATGGAATCAATGATGTATAAGATTGAAGGAGAAGACCTTTACCTTATTGGAACTTCAGAACACTCAATGATTGGTAAATACATTGATACCATTGTTCAAGAAGATACCCTTCCACATGCTTTAACAAGTTATTCTCCTTGTTTCAGAAAAGAAAAAGGGGCTCATGGTATAGAAGAGAGAGGCGTTTACAGAATTCACCAATTCGAGAAACAAGAGATGGTTGTTGTATGTAAACCAGAAGATAGCATGGAGTGGTATGACAAACTATGGCAACATACGGTAGATTTATTTTGCACAATGGACATTCCTGTTAGAACACTAGAATGTTGTTCAGGAGACCTTGCAGACCTAAAAGTGAAGTCAGTGGATATTGAGGCATGGTCACCAAGACAGAAGAAGTACTTTGAAGTCGGTTCTTGTTCAAACCTTGGAGAAGCACAAGCAAGACGTCTTAAGATTCGTTACGTAGGTGATAGTGGTAAAGGATTTGCCCACACCCTTAATAACACAGTTGTTGCTCCACCAAGAATGTTAATTGCTTTCCTTGAAAACAACCTTAATGCAGATGGTACTGTAAGTATTCCAGAAGCCCTTAGACCTTATATGGGTAATAAGGCCTTTATGGAACCAACTTCTAAGTAAGGCATGAAGACTTTTATCTAAGAAAATATATTCTAATAAGTACATATGATTGTAAATGCAGAGTCCAACTATGTGAAACCAAACATAGTTGGGCTTTCTTACTACCCAATTTCTCCTATTAGGCGTATAATTATGGTAGGAACATTACAATATCTAATTATTGCAATGAGGTGATTAGGACTATGGGTGTCATCGATATGAGAAAGAAGAAAAACTTAATGCGCTACCGTCACAATGATGAAATGGTCCAGTATGTTAATAACATCATTATGATTGAATTGTTTGTCTATTTACTTCTCAACATATTTGTCTTCAAATACCTTCAAGTCGTCATAAGTTTAGGTGTATTAGTTGTCATCTTGTCCTTAAACTATTTTTTTGTTAGGCATAAATGGTATACCTTAGCTAAGTTCAACATATTGTTTGTAACTCTAGCACAAGTCACTGTCACGTCAATGATTTGGTTTGAGCTTGAGTCAGGGTATTTTATGTACTACATTATCATCGTACCCCTATCTTTTATTTTATTTGAGTTTGATAAACCATCCAATCGTAATGTCATTATGGGTGTTTTTGTCACAATAGTTGTACTTTTTATGTATAGTGTTTTCTTTCCACTAGAAATAGAACGAAAAGAATTCTCTGAGATGACCATTAATATTATGTTTGTTTTGGCTGCTCTTGGCTCATTGACAGCCGTGGCTGCCTTTGTATGGATGTATGCAGCAGATGTTCATGAGAAACGGTTAGCTTTGGATGAGCTTGCTAATACAGATGGTCTGACAGGCTTGCTTAACCGTCGTAGGTTCTTTGAATTGGCAGAAGGTATCTACAAGAAAGCCAATAATTTTAATGACTCACTTTCATTGCTAATATTTGATATAGATCACTTTAAGTTGATAAATGACACACATGGTCACCCAAGTGGCGATGAAGTCTTAAAAGACCTGAGTTCAGTAGTGAAAAGGGTTATAAGAAAAAATGATTTGATTGCCAGGTATGGTGGAGAAGAATTTGCGGTCTTGTTGCTTGATGCTGACCTACAAAATGGACAAAATGTCGCAGAAGCCATTCGCTGTGTCGTCAACGAATCTAAGTTTGGGCTTGAGAATGGCAATGAAGTAGAGGTGACAATATCTGTTGGTGTTGCTACTATGAAAAAAAATGATAAAGGTGATTTTGACTCAATAGTTAGAGCGGCTGACAAGGCACTCTACATAGCTAAAGAAGAAGGTCGTAACAGAGTTGTGGTTGCAGAGCATTGATTCAAAAGAATCTATACTATTTACAAAGATTGTGCATGGTGGCAGTTAACCATTCTATTATATACTGGGGAAGTACATGAGATACATGTACTTCCCAGTTATAGGATTGAGTAATGAGAGGTTAATTGTGAATGAACTTAAGAAGTTATATATAGAACCAACATCAGACTGTAATTTGTCATGTGAGATGTGTTTTAGGCATACCTGGTTTGATGAGAAGTACGAGGACATGGACTATGAGGTATTTGAGAAGATTCTTGTAGATATTCCAGATGAAACAGAAATCATTTTCTTTGGTGGTATGGGTGAGCCTCTACATCATCCTAGGATTCTTGATATGGTGGCAGCTACCACTAGTCGTGGATACCGCGTTGAGTTACTGACAAATGCTAGTCTTTTAACAGAAGCTATGGCTGGTTCATTAATCAAATTAGGCCTTAGCCGTTTGTGGGTATCAATGGATAATCTAGTGGCTACACCAGAAGATGGTATCGGTCATATTGGTTTTGATGATGTTACCAGTAGAATCAAAGTATTTAATAAACTAAGACATAACAAACCAAACGACGTAGAGCTAGGCATCACATTTGTAGCGACCAAAGACAATGTGCACCAGCTGGCACAGTTACCGTTTTTTATCAGCAAATATAATGTTGGTGAAGTTAATATATCCAATATGTACCATCAGATAGTGAATCTTGGGAAGCAACACTTTATCAAAAAACTTTGAACATGTCCATAGGCTCTGAATCTTTTGACACAAGAAGGTCTATTGTCAACATGCCTTATATGGATTTTGATATGCCAAGGGTTCAAGAAGGTCTTAAGGGTATGTTTGCTAAGATGAACTATAATCTCCAAGTAGGTAGTATTCCAGTACCAAGAAGGTCTGCTTATTGTAGATTTGTTAATGAAGGCATGAGTTTTGTAAGAAGTGATGGTAATATGAGTCCATGTATGGCTTTATTACATAATGGTACTACAATCATAGATGATACTGACAGAACCATACATCATCATTCTTTTGGGAACGTGAGCACAATGACTGTCAAAGAAATATGGCAATCAAAGGCTTATACAGAGTTTAGGCAAAAAGTTGTGGATTTCTCTTTCTCTCCATGCATGACCTGTGGACATTGTTCTTACACTGAAAGCAATGAAGAGGATTGTTTTGGCAACGAAAAACCAACATGTGGTTTGTGTTTGTGGGCAGAAGGATTGTTGAGCTGCCCTTAATGAGGTGATGGTATGAAAGAGCATATAGGAAAAGAACATAACAAAGAAGAACGTTACATGAGGCAAATACTTGTGGATGATATTGGCGAAGTTGGCCAGGCGAAGCTTAAGGCTGCCACAGCATTGGTGGTTGGTGCTGGAGGACTTGGTTGTCCAGTCCTTACTTATTTAGCATGTGCTGGTGTTGGCAATATCCGTATTGTGGATTACGATGTGATAACTGAGTCTAACCTAAATAGGCAGTTCTTATACAGTCCAGTTGACATTGGCAAGGATAAAGCAAGATGGCCAAACTTTATTTGAACCATCAGAATCCTGGCCTTAATATTGAGGCTATATCTGAGAAAGTCACGACGGATAATGTTTCAGAACTTATGGATGGTGTCGATGTCCTTGTTGATTGTGTTGATAATATTGAGACAAGGTTATTGCTTAATAGAGAATGTTTGAAAAAGAATGTGCCTCTTATAGATGGAGGGGTTGAAGGATTCTATGGATTTGCGACTGTGGTTAAAAGAGATTCAGCCTGTCTTGAATGTATGGGATTTTATGATGCTAAGCCAAAGGGACCAGCGCCAGTCATAGGCATTACTGCAGGTATCATAGGCTTATTTGAAGCCAATGAATGTCTTAGGTTGTTACTTGGTTACGAGTCTGATATTGCAGGCAAGTATCTCCAATATGATGGGACAAAGCAGACGATTCAAAAAATAGATGTTAAGGTGAGCCCTAATTGTAGCGCTCATAAGGCAGTGATAGATTACTAGGCTAGAAGTCAGTAGAAAGAAGGTATATAGGTGGTAAAAATCATGTTTCTTGGTCCATTTGGACGACTACAACCAGAAGAAGATGAAAAAGGTTACTGGCACGTGGACTGTGCTGGTCAAAAAGTTGAAGACTTAGTTAAGACAACAGAAGTGAAAAATTCCAAGATGAATTACTCTGTATTAGTTAATGACGTTCAGACTGAACGTGACTATATTATGCAAGATGATGATGACATATCCATACTTCCTCTGTTCTTTGCAGGCTAAAAGCTATATAATGGTAGTAATTAACAAACTATCATAGACACGGCCAATGTCTGGTTGTGGGAAGAGGTTATAATGGATCCTAAGAATTGTGAAAGTTGTGGTATGCCAATGAAGTCAGTAGATGATTTCAGTATGGGCGATACCAATAGCAAGTATTGTGGTAAATGTACTGATGAAAAAGGTGAGCTCTATTCATTTGACCAAAAACTTGAGCTGATGACTATGTTCATCATGGGGCGTCAAGGCGTGCCTGAGATGATGGCCCGAAATATGGCAAAGTCTGCAATGGCTGAAATGCCTGCTTGGAAAAGCCATTTTGAATAGTCCAGAATATCTGTATAACATTCGCTACCAAGATTATGACGAAGAACTATGCGGCCTCGATATGAGGGCGCTTTTTCCTATGCCAATAGACAAGAAAATTTTCTTCTCCCATGCAAAAGTCAACCCTTCTATTAGCCCATTTATCAAAAATAGAATTAGGCTTATCTGCAAAGACAAGTCTCTTGAAGGAATAATTCAGTGGATCATTGACAATAAATTCTCGGCGGAAGGTTTCAAAGTTTCCTATGTGCCTATTGAGAAGGTGGATGAACATGTCAAAGATGGTAAGGCAATCAGTAAAAAGATTGGTTTTGTCATCACTGGCTTTCCTTCTTTTGTTGACCCAGCTGTCTGCTATAGTATTACTTGTTATAAGGATGAATGGCTATTTGGGGAATGGGTGGCCAACAATATGTTATGGCGAAAACACAATAATAAGCCTCATTCTTATTCCAGTTCTCTTGGACTCTATGCTTCTAAAGTCTTACTTAACATTGCAGCAAAAGGTGATACCAGCAAAAAAATGATTGACCATGTTGTGGCGTTGGAACAGTTCTCATTGAAGGGTGTTTTGGCGGTTATGACATTGAAGGTAGAGACATCAAAGAAAAGGTGGCCAAACAGGCTCAGATAAATTTGTCTCATTTTGCTTATAAGACTCATGTAGCTTGCGGTGATATAAGAGACATTGGTGAACAGTATGATGCCTCAATCATCGACCTACCTTATGGCAACTTCAGTCATACGGATGAAGTCAATCAAGTAGAGATCATACGTAATGGCATGAGAATTGCCAATAGAATGGTGGTTGTTGTACCAGATGGGATTCATCACTTGTTTGAAGAAGAAAATATCGAACACTTATTTGTAGAAGGTATGAGATTTAGAGTAGTAGATTCCTGTAGAACCTATAAGAACAAATCTAGAAAATTTGTTAGACATATCATGGTTTGTGAAAGGGTGTAACATAAACTATAGCAACTAATAAAGGCCAATCTCAGTTATGAGATTGGCCTTATATTTATAGTGTACCACTTAGGTTTAGTCTATCTAGAGTCTCTTTGGTTGGAATACCAAATTCATCCCATCCTCGAATCTCATAATAACGATCAAGCATGCTGTCGATATCAGGAATGTTATGTGGTGAACCACCAGTCATTCTTCTCTTACGCATTCTTGGTGGTAATTTGTCATCTTTTCTTGACTGGCCATCACGGACAAGGTACATACGTTTGAGGTTGAAGATACGCTCACCAATGGTTAAGAGTTCTTCTTTATCAAGATCCCAGCCAGTGATATTATTGAGCCAGGAAACAAGTAGGTCAGCACTGGAATCACCTGTACCTCCAAGTAAGAACTTGCAGACCGTTAGTGAATCACATAAACACATAATGTGTTCAAGTTCAGCATTCATCTCAGGTTTGTTCTCTATAGAATGGTTCTTTAGCTTAAGGGAACGGTAGAAACCGTATCCACCATAGAAACCACCGTATTCTTCACCATGGCTGTTTGCTGACAAGTGACATGCACCACGTGGGCTGACAGCATATTGTAAGCCAATACTATCTGCATATCTTGGGTCATGGGCAGGGAATTCCATTCCTCTTGTGTGGACAGCAAATTCTTCAGCAATACCACCAAGTACGGTAGCAGCAACTTTAGTGCCTTCTGCCAGGTAGTTTCCAAAATCTTCTCTATAAGCAATCTTCTTAAGAATGGTTAACATATCTTCTGGGTTACCAAAACGCGCTTTACAACCCATCATCTCTTCAGTTAAGAGACCTCTTTCATAAGCTTCCATAGCAAAGGATATTGCGTTGGCAACACCAATGGTATCAAGGCCATAACGGTTGCAAAGTTCATTGGCCTTACAGATTGGTCCAAGGTCATCAATGAGACAGTTTGGTCCAAAGAGTGCCAATGTTTCATATTCAGGACCAGCACTTTTTTCCATCTTGTAAGGGCCTTCTTTTATTTCTACAACACGTCCACACCTAATGGCACAGTTGGCACAACTATATCTACCAGCTAAGAATTTGGCGTTCATTACAGGTGTTGCCAGATTCTCAACATCAAAACTGCCTTCTGCCCAGTTCTTCACTGGTATATCACCAATCTCTTCAATAAAAGGCACGGCACATGATGTACCACCTTCACGCATGGCTTCCATGTTCTTCATAATCTTAGGTGCCCATTCTTTAACAGAGGCATTCAGTGGCTCTTCATTGACGATTGGTGTTTTGACATTACCGTCAACAACAATGGCTTTTAGTTTCTTAGAGCCCATTACAGCACCAACACCGCAACGGCCAGCTGTTCTTCCATCATCACCATCATTCATGATACAAGCAAGTTTAGACAGCTTTTCGCCACCTATTCCAATACCACATGTACAGGCTTTTTTACCATGTTTTTTCTCTAAGTAGCGCATCTAAATCATAGGCATCAGTTCCCCACAGGTCAGAAGCATCAAGGAGTTCAACGGTATCTTCAGTAATATTTAAGTAGACTGGTTTGTCCGAAGCACCTGTGAAAATGACGCCGTCGTAGCCAGCCTTTTTTAGTTTGACACCCCATTTACCACCAGAGTTAGCTTCACCATAAGAGCCAGTAAGTGGAGAACGTGTAACCACTTGATAACGACCAGCATTAGGCATCTTAGTACCTTCTGTTGGACCGGTTAAGAATATCAGTGGATTGTCAGGGCCAAGTGGGTCTGTATCTGGTCCAGTTTCATCATATAAGATTCTGGCTCCAAGACCACTGCCACCTAAATACTTTCGTAGTGTGTCGTCATCATAAAATGTATTTGTGATGTCACCTGTTGTCAGATTGATTCTAATTATTTTGCCTGCGTATCCACCTATCACAATAAGTCCTCCTTCGAATATAACGCTTCAAGTCTATGTTCTCATCATAAGGATAATACCCTTATGTCACAATAAAATAATTTGTGATTAAGTGAAGTTTTTTTTTGATATTGTATCTAAGCCATCTTGGTGTTAGACTTAAGACCATGAAAAAACTTATGAACTTAGCCATAGCTAGTGGTCTCTTTACAGAAGGCTTTGCTAGTGATTACAATTATATAGAAGAATTTTTGAATAAAAATGCAATGGATGGTCTGGAGATTATTCTCTATGGTGACTATGATGTGGCGTCTATGCCAAAGCCTATGATTGTAGGTCACCACCTACTGTACTGGCCTACTTGGTTAGACTTTTGGCATCAAAATGAGGCTGGTATTCTTAGTCAGTTTGAGAGTCATGACAATGCTAGAGCCTACTATGGATTTGAAGGTAGGCAAGGCATGATTGCTTACCTTAGAAAAGAGTTTGAAATTGCCAAAGAGCTCAATGTCGACTATATGGTTTTCCATGTATCCAATGTTGTTTTTGAGGAAGTCTTTACCTTTGACCATCAGTATGATGATATGGCTGTAATGGAAGCCAGTATCGAACTCATTAATGAAGTTTTTGATGGAGAAGGACCACAGCTGCTCTTTGAGAATCTATGGTGGCCTGGACTGACTTTTAGAGATGTAGAGAAAACAAAGTGGTTCCTTGATCAAATCAACTATGAGAACAAAGGTTTTATACTGGATATAGCACATCTACTAGGGACCAATCACCACTTGAATTCTGAAGAGGAAGCCATTGATTTTCTTCACCAAATCTTAGATGACCTTGGGGATACGGTGGATGAGATTAAAGGGATACATCTGAGTAAGACCATAGCAGGCCCATACCTAAGGCAAGACCACTCACAGCGACTCAGCGATTACCGGAATAGGGAAAGTTATGTGGCTGGATTTGGCACAATCTATGACCATATCAAATCAATTGATAATCACAAGCCATTTGATCATCCTAGGATAATGGAAATTATAGAACGTATCAAACCGGACTATTTAGTTTATGAATTCATGGCAAAGACCGTTAAAGACCTAGAGTTAATGCTTAAGACACAGCAATCTTTTGTTATTGATGAGGCATAATTGTGAGAAAGAAATTAGGGGAATAGGGATTTAGGAAATTAAGAAATTAGGAAATTCAGGAAAGAGGTTTCAATGGAATTTAAAGAAATGAACCTAGAGCCACAAGTTCTAAAGGCCATTAATGATAAGGGGTATAAGCAACCAACCCCCATACAAATACAATCAATTCCTTCCATACTAAAAGGTAAAGACTTATTGGGTCAGGCAGCTACAGGGACTGGAAAAACAGCAGCCTTTGCTATGCCTATATTGACCAAGCTTAGTAAGGAAAAAGTGTCTAGTGATTCTTACAACAAAGTAAAGGCTCTGATACTGGCACCAACAAGAGAGCTTGCCATTCAAATTGGTGAAAGTTTTGAAACCTATGGTCGTCACATGGAGGTCCAGGTAGGTGTAATCTACGGTGGTGTAACGCCAAAAAGACATATAAAGGTTATGAAGCGAGAGCCAAGCATACTAGTTGCCACACCAGGACGTTTACTCGACTTAAATGAAAGAGGTTGTATGGACCTAAGTGCAGTTGAGACCTTGGTTCTTGATGAAGCAGATCGTATGCTTGATCTTGGAATGAGCAAAGACGTTGGAAGAATTCTTGGCATGTTACCAAAGAAGCGACAGAACCTTATGTTCTCAGCAACCATGCCAGGGGCAGTAACCAAGCTAGTAAATTCAATACTTAAGAACCCAGTAAGGGTATCGGTCAAACACAAACCTTCAAAAAAGGTATCCATAAAACAAAAGGTCTATTATGTGGATGAGCCAGACAAATCCAAGTTGTTACTTGACGTGTTAAAAGGCAGTAAGTATGACTCTGTCTTAATATTTGTTAGAACTAAGAAGAAGGCAGACAAGGTCTGCAAAGCCATTAATGTGGCCAACATTAGGGCCAAAGCCATACACGGAGACAAGAACCAGTCAGAACGACAAAAGTCACTAGACTTGTTTAAGAAAAAAGAAGTTAAAGTTCTGGTAGCAACAGACGTTGCAGCCAGAGGTATAGATATTCATAACTTATCTCATGTTATTAATTTCAATATCCCAAATGTGGCTGAGACCTATGTCCATAGAATTGGCCGTACAGGAAGGCTGGTAGTAGTGGTGTTTCCATTGCTTTTTGTAGCAATGAAGAGTCTAGTCTTCTTAAGGTCATAGAGAAACTTCAAGGCAGTAAAATAGAAGTGGTTCATAACCACCCCTATGTACCTCACAATATACAGGTTGAGTATAACCGTAAGAAATACGGCAAATAAATACTCAGGTTTTTATTGTTATTGACTTGGTTTGACAAACATCAACTTAGAACATTCGGATGTGTTTTTTCCAACCGTGATAGGTGTTTGGTTTGAAGATGATGATATCACCACTTTGGTATGTGACGGTTTCACTATGATCGGTCTCGGATCCAAGATGAAGCTCACCAGAACCTTCTACAACATAGCCGAACCATTCATTTGGGTCATCATGTAGTGGGAATGTGGCTGAGTCTTTACCTGCTATAAGCATTGCATAATCTATGCCAGCGGCACTATAGGACCTAATGGTCCATCCTTTGTGGTCCAGACTTGCATCTGCCTCATACTCAAAAAGTGATGAGATGGATTTGCCTTCAACATTGCTAATCGTGTAACCTTTGTTCATTGTAAACCCTCCATTCATTGTCTTTTAATCTTTGATTAGTGTTACTACATTCTATCACTCAGTCTATCAAAGGTTTTAAGGGGCATAAATAAAGGATTTTGCGAAAAGGATTCATTTTTTTATGGCTTATGATCGCTTATCTTCTTAGAAAAAGCTTTTCCGATAATGGCTGGGTGTCTCACCAGTTAATTTCTTATATGTCTTAGAGAAATAGCTAGTCGAGTCAAAGCCAATAGAAAATCCGATATCGGATATGGTCATCTCAGTGGTTCGAAGGAGTTGCTTGGCATAGCTGATTCTAAGTTGTTGTATATAGGCTATTGGTGTTTGGCCAGTAGTTTTTTTGAACAGGCGGTAGAAATAATCTTCACTCACCATGAATTTTTCAGCCAGTTCAGGGATTATGAGGTTTTCTGTGAAATGACTACCAATAAAGTCAAGAATCGCCATTTCTCTCTTTGGAATGGCGTTTTTTTTTGATTTCCGATGCTGTGACAAATTTGTTATACTTATAGAAGGTAGCTAGGAGACGAAGCCAGTCGCTTTGGATAAAAATCTCACGACCTTGGCCCTTTGACATACCACTTTGTATGAGCTTAAGTATGATTTCGCGACACTCTTTTTTCCAAGTAGGGTATGGTTGCTCAGATTGATTAGGACCGCTAATAATTGATGGCAGCATAAGACGCCCTTCTGTTAAAGGCTCTAGATATTTCATGTAGATTGGGTTGGTGGGCATTTGGTTGAGTATATCATAGGATAAGACTATGTATTAAGGTACTCTCACAATTGCCGGATACCGCATAATGGACTTGGTTTGGGTTTACGATACAGATATCCCCTTCGTTTAGGTCAAAAGTAGAGCTTTCAATACGCATGGTAATCATACCCTTAGTGATATACACAATCTCAATGGCCGGATGCCAATGACAATGGATGATGTCTTTACCTGGATAGGCAGACATAGGTTCACTTTTGACGGGGAAGTTAGGGTCGCTCATAATCATTTGAAACTCAGGTCTTGGTTGCATAGGGCTCCTTATGACGGAATAGTTACAAAACATTCCATATTCCTTAAAGAATTAGATGTAATGCTTAGGGTATAATACAAATATATAGTGAATAAGGTATACATGTCAAGTGTGTGTGAAAAAGGAGAATTAAGATGACGAAAAAATTATTGGAAGCAAATACAACCTATTGGACTAAACGTATTGGCGCCTCACGGAGCTAAATATCCCTATGATACAACTTCGAAGGCACTAGAAGATAAAAGAGAAAACTCAGACTATTTTAAATTATTAAATGGTGACTGGAAATTCACCTATCATGAACATCCTGCTTATGTACCAGATGGCTATTATAAGGTGGCTTACGATGATGAGTCTTGGGATACAATACCAGTACCTTCCTGTTGGCAGATGCATGGCTATGACAGAGCTGTCTATACCAATGTGGCTTATCAGATACCTGTTGATGCGCCTAATGTTCCATCTGAGAATCCAGTAGGTTGTTATAGAAGAACTTTCGCTGTGGATGCAGGATGGAAGACTCGTAGAACTGTTCTACATTTTGCTGGTGTGAGCACTGCATTTACAGTCTATATAAATGGTGAAGAAGTTGGTTACAGTGAAGGGACCCATGTCCCATCAGAATTTGATATAACAGATTATCTAGTAGATGGTGACAATGTTATGGCTGTTGAAGTCTACAAATGGGCATCGTCTACCTACCTTGAAGACCAAGATTACTGGCGTCTTCATGGTATTTTTAGAGAGGTTTACCTCTATTCAAGTGCCAAGTCTTATATCAGTGATTACAAAGTTGATGGTCAGATGGTCAATGACTTTGTTGATGGCCAAGTTACCATAGATACCAAGATTGTGAATACAAATAATGAAGCTTTGACAGTGAAATATACTTTGTATGACGCTGATCAGAAGGTGGTTGGTGAAGTCACAGGCACTACTGAAGGTGACGCTTTATCAGTGAAGATGGCCTTGCCAAAAGCCAATCCATGGACTGCAGAGACACCATACCTCTATCAAGTGGTCTTTGAAATGACTGATGCAGCCGGTCAAGTGATTGACATTAGAGCTAGGAAGTTTGGCTTCATTACAGTCGAAATGACAAAGACACAGCTCCTTATCAATGGCGTGTCTGTCATTCTTAAAGGTGTTAACCGCCATGATACCAATCCAGATAGAGGTTATGCCGTAACAAGAGAAGACATGCTTCTTGACCTGAAAGTAATGAAAGAGCATAACATAAACATTGTAAGAACATCTCATTATCCTAATGATTCATACTGGTATGAAATCTGTGATGAGTACGGTATGTATGTAATGGATGAAGCGGACCTTGAGACACACGGTTTTATTAGAAATGCTGGTCTAGAGAGAAATGGTATTGGACAGCCAGTCGGAGTTAATGATGATGCCCAGTGGACAGAAAGCTTCATTGACCGTGGTGTTCGTATGGTTGAACGCGATAAGAACCATCCATCTATAATTTCATGGTCACTAGGTAACGAATCAGGTTACGGTAGAAATCACCGTGAAATGGCCAAAGCTATTAGAGCCATTGATGACCGTCCAATCCATTACGAGAGTGCTGGACATATGTCTGGTGTTGATATGACAAGTACCATGTATCCTAAGCTAACAGAGATTATAGAAGAAGGTCGCCGAAGTGATGTAGACAGACCATACTTTATTTGTGAATTCAGTCACTCAATGGGTAATTCAATGGGGAACCTCCAAGAAATATGGGATGCCATCTATGCACATGAGCGCCTAATCGGTGGTTGTGTATGGGAGTGGGCTGACCATGGTATTCGAACAACCAATGAAGACGGTGAAGAATACTTTGCCTATGGTGGTGACTTTGGTGATTATCCAAATGACATGAAGTTCTGTATCGATGGTATGGTTTATCCTGATAGGAAACCACATACAGGATTGACTGAGTTCAAACAAGTCATTGCACCTGTTAAAGTGTACGATGTGAACAAACAAGGGAAAATCTTGATTGAGAACCGTTATGATTTTAAAACACTGGATCATCTAGATGTGACTTATGACCTTCTAAATGATGGTGAAGTTGTTTACACAGGTGTCCTTGAAGGTGTTGCAACCAAAGCTCAAACTAAAGAGGCTTTTGAAGTGCCTATGCCAGAAGGCATTAACTTAGGTAGTGAGGTCTTCCTTAACCTTCATTTTACTGAAAAGGAAGCAGGGTCTTTACTTGGCTATAAAAACGTAATTTACACTAATCAGATACTACTTAATCTAGATTCTAGAGAAGAAGTTGTGATTATTGATGAGCCTATAGTAGGTGTATCTAAAGCACTTGAAGTTTCAGAAAGTGGGGCATTTGTTAAAGTAACTGGTGAAAGTTTCCAGTTAACCTTTGATACAGCTTATGGCAAAATCAGCTCTTATGTATCAGGAGATGTTAACCTAGTGGCAGAAGGTCTTGTAGAGAACTTCTGGCGAGCACCAACAGACAATGATGAAAGAGGTTGGTTGGTAGAACGGATTGCCAGGCAGGCTTCTGGAGAAATGTGGGTTATGACCTTCTATGGCGTAATGTTAAAGACGTTAAGGTATGTAAGTCAGAAGAAAAGGTGACCTTTGTGACTAAAGCAAGCATGGTAAACCAGCAGAATACAATGCCTTTGACACAATCACAACTTTTGCTGTGAATGCAAGTGGTGTGGTTGATGTGAAAGTTGATTATATCCCACTAGTAATGTGTGATTCAGTACCAAGAATGGGTATGACCATGATGATGCCTGAGGGATTTGATCAGTTTAAATGGTATGGTAGAGGTCCTCAGGAATCTTATGCTGACAAGAAGGAAAGTGCCATCGTTGGTATCTATGAAGGTCAAGTTAAAGACCAACTTGAGAACTATGTGATTCCTCAAGAGAACGGCAACAAGACAGATACCAGATGGGCTAAGGTCTCTAATGATGCTGGCCTTGGACTTTTATTTGAAGCCAAAGGCACATTTGATGTCAGTGTTCACAACTTTACAGCCCAGGATTTGACTAAGGCAATGCATACATATGATTTGAAGCCTCGCAAGGAGACAATCATTAACATTGACTTAGCCCAAACCGGACTTGGTAATGCAAGTTGTGGTCCAGACGACGCTCTTGAGCCATATAAGCTAAGGACTACGCGTCGTTTGTTTGAATTTTCATTTAAGGCCGTATAAATAAGTGTTGGCGTCGTTACCAATGTTGATTACTGAACTCATTGGCAGCGAAATGGCCTAGGTCATGGTTATAACCATTGCGGTGTTCGTTGACTTTTTTGTGGTGTAAGAAGTGGCTGTTGTGCAGCCAGTGCCATATTTTTTTTAAATACGCTTAGTAGTTTCATCCTCATCCTCATTCTTTCTATGTTTGTTGATAGGTATATAGACGAGATAGACTCTCGTTATGGATAAAAAAAAGCCATGGGTATAGTTTTCCCATGGCTTTGCTTTTATCACTATACCTTACATCTAGAGCGCTAACACATAGAATTAAGGATATAAAAAAGCCATGGGCTTCAACCCATGGCTCAATAATCAATAAATGTTACTGACTTATGGGCTGGAGGGTTGATGGAAAATGACATGTTTGCTTGTAGCCAAAAAATAGTTTGCACATATGTTTAAATGTACAAGCTGACTTATTCTGCATCACAATTTGTTTGGGCATAATGGTGGTTAGGTTTGTTCTAATCATGGTCATGTCATTTCCTCCTTGTTTTATTTCTTGTGTGATTACCTGTGTGATTTAATACAGTATAGTTGCTTCGGTCTTGTAAGTCAAGCTTTAATTATGTTACAAATAAGTAACAAATAAAGATGGTGTATTGGCCTCTTATTATTAGTGAAAATCCTAGTTGTTTGTCACTAGATTCTGACAGGACTTACGTTCTACTAGGTGGCACGGTAGTATGACATCTTCAAATTTCTCCTTTGGCGCATCGATTTTTTTTTAGCAGTAACTTGGCAGATTCAATCCCCAAATTATAAGAAGATTGGTCAATGACGGTCAAGGGTGTTTTAAAGAGATTGGCCATAGGCAAATCATCAAAAGCAATAATGGATAGCTCATCTGGTATGGGGATAAAATGGTCATTGCAATATTCAAGGACTTCTCTTGTAATAAGAGAGTACATGGTGAAAATGGCTGTAGGTGGATTTGGCCTGTCAAGAATATGGACCATGGCCTCATCTATTTCAGTATCTTCATCATGGAGATAGATGAGCGAATCGTCATATTTCAGTCCACCCGCGATAATTGCTTTCTTGTAACCATTGACGCGCGTCTTTCGTGACGGGATATTGGCATAAGGTCTAGTAATGCAGGCAATACGCTTGTGACCAAGACCTAATAAGTATTTGGTCGCTTGATAGGCACCATCTTCAAAGTCTGAGAGTACCGTAGTGGCATCTAAGCCATCAAAATCTCTATGGATATGGACTACGGGCCAACCAAGTGCTTGCTCGTCATTGAGCATTGTGTTAATTTTCCCTGAGGATGTAATAATAAGTCCATCAGCACTTAGGGCTTCCAGATTGGCCATTGCCTTCTTCTCAAGTTCAGGCTTATAGTCAGTGTTGTAAATCATAACATTGTAGCCCATTGATTTGAGATGGTCATCAATACCTCGAATTACAAGGCTGGTAGTAGGTCCGGCGATACTGTTAACAACAATACCGATGGCATTGCTTTTTTTTTGTTTTTAAGCTTCTGGCCATTTGGTTTGGCACGAAACCTAAGGTCTCAATGGCTTCCTTAATTCTGTCTCTTGTTGCTTCGGACATATATTCATAACGGCCGTTAATATATTGCGATGCGGTGCTCTTTGATACGCCTGCCTTGTTAGCCACATCTATGAGTCGAATCTGTTTCATAAGCTACGCTCCTTTGGTATGGATTTGTAATTCTCATCCTCTGAGTTGGTTGACAAATCTTCTATATGGTACTATAATAACATTACTAAATCGGTTTAGTAAACTGATTTAGTACAATAATTTCAAAAGAGATACTGAAAATACAAGGTTTAGGATATGTAGGCAATACCAGACTTCACATAAACACTAAACCGGTTTATCAAAAATACAGAATTGACATGTTACTATAATAGATTAATAAATAGGAGTTTACATGAATGACAAAGCAGTAAAAAGAAGAACATTAATACTTGAAGGCAATTTATGGAAAGCTGTTTTATTACTTGCAATACCAGCAGCCATTAATGACTTTATAAGGTCCATGTATAACTTAATAGACACCTTATTCGTAGCCAACATAGGGAGCATGGAAGTTGCGGCCATCACTTTTGTGGGGCCAATTAATATGTTTGTTAGAACTATGAGTATTGGTCTTGCAGTAGCAGGGACCAATTTAATTGCAAGAGAAATAGGTCGGGAGAATTATGACAAGGCTAGAAATGTGGCAATGCAACTCCTTGTTATAGCGGGACTTATTGGGCTAATCATAGCAGGTGGCTGTTTTTTATATTCAAAAGAAATTCTACTGGCTGCATCAGCCACAGATAGCATTATGGACGTGGCCAATGTATATTTTAGCTTGACAGCCCTTAGCGCTCCTTTTGTCTTTATCAATTCGATATACATTGCAATCAAAAGAGCAGAAGGGGATACCTTCAAGGCAATGGTTATTAACATTACAGCCATGGGCATCAAAATTATCATGTCTTATGTCTTCATTATTGTAATGGATATTGGTATTGTTGGTTTAGGTTATTCAACAATTATTGGTACAATGTTTGTCTCCTGTTATGGCCTGTATGATGTTTTTGCCAAAGAAGGTGTTATGAGGTTAAAGTTAAAAGATTTGGCTTTTAGTAAGTCCTTTCTATGGATATTATTGGTCATGGCCTTACCTGTTGTTATAGAGAAGTCATCTGTATCCTTTAGCTTCATTGTTCTGAACAAGTATGTCATTGATTACGGTGAGAAAGTGCTAGCAGGTTATGGGATTGCTAATCGGAATAACTCATTGTTCTTCGCCACAGTCACTGGCTTCGCAAGTGGTCTCTCACCTGTGATTAGTCAAAACCTAGGCGCAGGCAATGCGGCAAGAGCGAGAGCAGCCGTTACAAGAAGTTTTGCCATGGCACTTGGAATAGCCATCACTATCATAAGTATTGTCTTGCCCCTTAGAGTCCAGATTGCTTCTGTATTTGCCAAAGATGACCTAGAAGTTCTCTACCATACAGTGAATGCCATGAGTGTCTATTCAATTACAGTAATTCCATGGGCAGTATTCCAGGTAGCCAATGGTGTATTCCAAGGGACAGGCCATACCAAGTACAATATGATCATCTCCATCTTGAGAATCTATCTTTTTAGGCTGCCTATTGTCATTTATCTTTCAAATTACACTAGCCTTGCAGAATACAGTATTTGGTATGCAATGCTCTATAGCAATCTTCTCACTGGTATTTTCGCCTTTTTCTTATACCTCTATCATCGAAGGGATTTAAGGTTATCTGGTGAAAAGTTGGAAATCATTGAAGTCCTAGATTGAGTATTTCATACTTGTACGGTATAATGAGTACAAGTGTGTTAGGGAGGTAATTATGGCGTATAAACCACCATTTACTATAAGCGAAAGAACAGTTGGTTTGGTAGCAGATATAATGGAGATGATTACAAGATTGACATTCAATGATGTCGAAGGAATCAACCCAAGATTAAGGCGTGACAACCGTCTGAAAACAATTCAGGCATCATTGGCTATTGAGAATAATTCACTAACCCTTAATCAGGTCACTGACATTGTTAATGGTAAAAGAGTGTTGGGACCACAGCAAGATATTGCAGAGGTTCAAAATGCTTATCAAGCCTATGAAGTGTTATTGGAAAAAAATCCATACAGTATTAAATCTATGCTGCAGGCACATAAACTACTTATGACAGATTTAACAAGCGAAGCTGGTATCTTTCGAAGTGGGGGTGTTGGAATTTTTGCTGGAGAGCAATTGATTCATATGGCCCCTCCAGCAGAATATGTTACAGAGCAGATTGAATCCCTTATAGGATGGGCAGAGTCATCAGAAGTACATCCATTGATCAAAAGCTGGGGATTCAGGTATGTTCGTTGAGTTTCTCTTAGAAACTATAAGAGATGCACTTTATGATCTTGAAGCGACCGAACAAGTTGGCGTACAAGTAACCGAACAAGTTGAAAAGTTGCTTAGGATAATGGGTAATGAACCAATTTCAGGTAATGAAATTATGAAGCTGCTTGATTTGAAACATAGGCCAACGTTTAGAAATAATTACCTACTTCCTGCCATTGATGCTGGGTTTGTCGAAATGACGATACCAGAGAAACCAAACAGCAGCAAACAGAAATATAGAAAGGTTAAGAGATAGATGGCACTAGATAAATCTTCAGAAGTATACAGAGCACTTCAAGAAAAAGGTTTTCCAGATGAATTTTGTGCAGAGATTGCCTATAAATATATGAATACTGAGTTTACATCTGAACGTATGTTAGGGTACCTATACCGTATGTCTCAGCCAAGTGTTGAAGAGGTTGTCGATGAAATGTTTGCTATCATTAGTGATAGAGACCGACTGGTGGAAAAACATAGGTCAGAACACGCTCAGCAAAGAATTAATGAGATATATCGTAATGGGCTATAGTAGATGATAATATTTCTCAATTGGTGTATAATAGACTTAAGAAGCAGAAAGTCAACAACGTGATTAATGACTAGGAGGGTTGCTATGAGTCGATTTACCATTGAGAATACAACAAGAGAACAAAGAGTGGAGATTATCAAGGAAGCCTTGAGCTGTGGTGGCGGAGGATGTGAAAATTGCTCCGGCTGTGGTGTTTTTGGCGGTGTTGATCCTTATGAAATGTATCAACCTTACATTGATGGTTTGAAAGAAATTAGACAGATTAATAGAGAGTTTAGAACAGCTTATAACATTAAAGGCTAATTTAAAAAATCAGTATCATCCTATTATAGCGATGATACTGATTTTTCTTAGGAAATGACTATCTATACAGCTGCAACAGCTACATCTGTATTAATCATGGGACTTTCATCTGATTCAAGTATCTTCATGAATTCATCACCAGTAATGGTTTCTTTGTCATGAAGGTATTTGGCCAGTTCATGAAGCTTGGCCATGTTGTCTTTTAGTAATTGTTCCGCTTTGTTGTATTGTGTCTTTACTACATCAACAATCATGCTGTCTATTTTGGCAGCAGTCTCAGGTGAACAAGCGAGACTTGAATCACCACCAAGGTATTGGTTAGTCACTTGTTCAAAGGCAACCATTCCAAAGTCATCGTTCATACCAAATCTTGTAACCATACCACGTGCCAACTTAGTTGCTTGCTCTATGTCATTTGCAGCCCCTGTTGTGACTGAATCAAAGACAAGTTTTTCAGCAGCACGGCCACCGGTGTAAGTGGCAATCTTATTCTCAAGTTCTTCTTTGGTCAAAAGGTTCTTTTCACCTTCATCAACTTGCATTGTATAACCAAGGGCCCCTGATGTTCTTGGTATAATGGTGATTTTGGTGACTGGTGCTGTATGTGTTTGAAGGGCTGCAACCAGTGCGTGACCCACTTCGTGATAAGCCACAATGAGTTTTTCTTTAGCAGTTAGAATCTTATTCTTCTTCTGGTAACCAGCAATTACAGTTTCGATACTTTCTTCTAGGTCTTCATGCTAACGATATCATTGCCATGTTTGACGGCTCGTAAGGCACCTTCATTAATCATGTTGCAAGCTCAGCTCCAGAAGCACCAGCAGCCATTCGTGCTATTCGGTTAAAGTCCACATCATCTGACAACTTAATTTTCTTAGCATGAACCTTCAATATTGCTTCTCGTCCAGCAAGGTCAGGCAGTTCAACAGGTACTCGTCGGTCAAATCGTCCTGGTCTTAATAGAGCAGGATCAAGTGAGTCAGGTCTGTTGGTAGCAGCTAGTATGACAACACCTTTTGAAGAGTCGAAACCATCCATCTCTGCAAGAAGTTGATTAAGGGTTTGTTCACGTTCATCATTTCCGGCAAATCCTTTGCCATCACGTTTCTTACCGATGGTATCTATCTCATCTATGAAAACTATACAAGGTGCTTTCTCATTGGCTTGTTTAAACAAGTCTCTTACCTTTGCAGCACCCATTCCTACAAACATCTCAACGAATTCAGAACCAGATATTGAGAAGAATGGTACACTGGCTTCGCCAGCCACAGCTTTGGCTAACATTGTTTTACCAGTACCAGGTGGTCCAACCAGTAAGGCGCCTTTTGGCATAATAGCACCTATCTCCGTATATTTTTCAGGGGTGTGAAGAAAATCTACAATCTCAGTCAAAGCATCTTTGGCTTCGTCTTCTCCTGCAACATCTGAAAAGCGAATACCAGTGGTTGCTGAGTCATAAACTTTGGCACTGCTTTTACCAAATTTCATTGGTGAACTGCCCATTCCTTGTCCCATTTGTTTCATTAATCGCTTACCAATATATCTATAGAGTAGGAACATAATCCCTAGAGGTAAGACCCAAGATAGCAACATTGCCACAAACGGTGAGACTTCTTGCTTAGGAACCGTATCAAAGGTTACCCCAGCACTGTAGAGCCTATCAACAAGATCTGGATCGTTGAAGCTAACTGTTCTATATAAAGCTTCTGCAGTGTCGCCTGTGAAATATATATAGGTATCTTCAACTTCTACAGTATTGATCTGACCATTATCTAGCATGGTAAGGAATGTTCCATAGTCTACATCTTCCATAGATGCACTCAATAAGGTTGGCATTACATAAGTTGATAGTATTATGAACAGTCCTATCATAGCTGCATAAAATAGCATTACATTTCTTTTATTGTTTGGCTTTGTTGCCATAGTCATCATCTCCTAAATGTGTTTATATATGTTTATTCGATTTAATGTCGTTGCTTTATATGTCATTGTATTAGATTTGTATGGATGTATAATACCACACAAAAACCGTCAAATAGCCTTTTATACAGAGCTTTTAGACTATTTTTATGGGGCTTTTAAACTTTGTTTATAAGGATTTAATATTCTCAGACAAAATGGTGGATATGAGGTTCCTTTGACATTTACCAAGGATGATGCTATGCTTTAATTAGAAACCAACCAGTCGGTATGCGGCGGGATGTTGTGATTAGGAAATCCTGATTTGAGAGGAATGATAGAATGATTAAACTATACAAATTGATGCGAAAGGCACCATGGCCACTGCGTGCATCGAGGTTCATACCCAAAGATATTCAGCCAATCACTTCTGGACCCAAATCCAGAAAACCGGTGATTGTACCGCTGATTATCATGCAATACGGCAATATTTTCGCTAAGCTTGGCATGATGAAACACATGAAAGCTTATGTGACAGGTTCCGTTTCCGGAATGAGAGAAAGTGCTAAGAATATCAGAAAAAATCCAAGAAGCGGTAAGAAAATGATAAGTCAAGAAGAGCTTGGTGACTTGGAAACTTATTGCTATTCTCTTGGCATCGCGTCCATCGGTTACACCAAAGTCAATCCTAATTACATTTTTCAAAAGTTTGAAATTCTAAGTGAAAATGCTATTATGGTATCCATGGAAATGAACAAAGATCTTCTAGCAAAGACCGGTGATCCACAGATGAGTAAAGAAGTGTTTCGTACCTATTATGAACTGGGAGATGCCGTTAATCGGATTGCTGATTGGCTTAGAGATAGAGGTTTTGACTGTCATGCCAGTCCCGCTTTAGGTGGAGATATCAACACAGTCCCAACTGCGGTAGATGGAAATATGGGTTGTATAGGCAAGCATGGCTTGGTTATTACACCTGATAAGGGTCCATGTGTTAGATTGGCTGCAGTTTTTGTGGACATAGACAACTTACCTCTTGCTAAGACGAACGACCATCAATGGATTAGGGACTTCTGTGATGCTTGCAACCGTTGTGTAAAGGCATGTCCTGGACAGGCCATCTATGAAACAACACCTGAATTTGAGCCAGGACAACCCTACTTTATTGACCGTGAAAAGTGTGCAGTTCCTTTCTCAAAAGGATGCTCCATGTGCATTGTTAGTTGCCCTTTTACAGGTGGAAACTATGACAAGATTAAGGAAACATATATGAAGAAACAATAAGAGAAATCTCGATAAGCTACTATAAGATAAGTGGAAAGGTATTAGATGGATACAAGAGATAAAATCATGGAAACGGCCTTTATCAGTTTCCTCGATAAAGGCTTTGAAGGCGTATCCCTAAATGGGATTATTAAGAATACAGGTATGACAAAAGGCGCTTTTTATCACTATTTCAGTAGCAAAGAAGTTTTACTGAAAGAAGTGATGAGAAAGTACTTTTACAGTTTTTTGGTTCAAGGTGTTGACCAGATGAGTCATGAACATGGTACGACTGAGCACAAGATGCAACAGGTTATCAAGACTGTTGGAGCTGTACAGTACCGAGTCGTTGAGCTAAGCCCAAAAGATACGGATGTCAGTGCCTTTATGGTCCTTCTTCAACAGGCCTTAAAGATGGACCCAGAACTTAGTCTGGAGTATCAAGCAAGGATGGAAAAAATTAAGGCAGCTATCTCAGGTATCCTAAAGGATGGCCAGGCTCTAGGTGAAGTCAGAAGTGAACTTAATGCAGATGAGATGGCAGAGCTGGTGAATCTTGTTATCAAAGGAACCTTATTTGAGAATACTGTAAATAAAGCTACTTCACTTGACACCTTACTTCAAGATAGCATGCATAATTTATTGAACCTTTTTCTTGTTTAATTTATCGTTTCTGTAATGGAAAAATCATAGGCACTTTCTTAGTGTAATCTTCCCATCCATCATATTTGGCCATATTTTTTTTCAAGCAAAGGGGTCGAAATCTTGACTAGAACAAGACTCATTATAATTGGTGACAATGAAAGTACTATATAGTAAACAGTATTAACAGCACCATCAAAAATTAATGAAATACCAGCTATGTACATACCAAACCATATTAGTATTTCTCCAAGGTAATTTGGATGACGTGTGATTGACCACAGACCGGATTGCAAAAGTGTATGGCTTCCTTTTTTGATGTGTACTCTTAGTTGCTCATCACCAACAACTTCAAAGAAAAGACCTATGAAAGCAAGACAGAGGCCTATGTAGACAAAATATTGTCCAGTGCCATTGATTGCAAATCTATTATGCTTAATGGCTGTATAACTGGCTGAACCAACAACAAAGTTTATAATGGCTTGAATCATAAAAACTCTAAAAAAAGCGGTGATAACGACTTTGGAACCCCAGTCTTTCCGCCACTGGGCATAGCGAAAATCCTCGGGTTTGCCATAGTTGCGTTTAAGAAGACGTAGAGATAATCTTATACCCCATAGTGTAATGAATCCAACAATGACATAGGATATTAGAGTAGGATTTTCAGTCACTAACAAGGTTGAAATACTTCCAATCACAAAACCCATACCCCAACCAATATCTACAATTGAATTATTCTTAATAACTGTTGCAATGACAAATATGCTTATAAAGTAAACAAAAGTTATTGCCATAGGTACTATTAGTCCGTCTAAGCCAAATTTTGTGTATCCCTGTGTTCCTATTGCTAAAGTTATTGTAAATAAGAGGGTATAAATAGCGATTCGTTTTTTATCCATTGTTGGTTTCTCCTTATGTTTTATTCTAATTGTATCACACTTAGTTTTTTAATGAATTTGATGGGCTAGGATGGCTATGATAAAATGTATTTGAAACAGTCAATGTCATTAGAAAGTACGAGGTTATAACATTACACATACTGAAAAATACGCAGAACTGATTATTAGAACAGGAATCAATATTCAAAAGGGTCAAAGCCTAGTCATTCAAGTGCCAATTCAACTTGCTGACTTTGCCCGTATCTGTACAAAGAAAGCCTATGAAGCAGGGGCGAAAGAAGTGATTGTTCGTTGGATGGACGAAATCTCAGAGCGAATCTATTTTGATATGGCAGATGACGAAGTCTTTGATCAAGCTGATGAATGGTTGATTGACTTCAAAAACCATTATGCCAATATTGATGCAGCTTTTTTTGAGTATTTATGCAGATGATCCAGAAATAATGAATGGTGTTGATCCAGCTAGAATGAGTCGTAAGAATAAAGCTAATGGAAAAAGACTAAAAGATTTTAGAAGTCGAATGAGCAGTAACAAAAATGCTTGGTGTGAAGTCTGTATGCCATCTCCTGCATGGGCTAGATTAGTATTTCCAGACAAATCTGAAGAAGAGGCAATGGAAGCACTGTGGCAAGCCATTCTTAAATCTACACGAGCAGATCATGAGAATCCTGTTGAGGCTTGGGGTAGGCATCAATTAGAGTTAGATAAGAGAATAGATTACCTTAATACAAGTAAATTTACAGCACTGAGATATAAAAACAAGCTAGGAACAGACTTGACTGTTGAATTACCTGACAAACATATTTGGGCTGGTTGTGCTAATACTCATGCCATCAAAGGCTATCAGTTTGTTCCCAATATACCTGGTGAGGAGATTTTTACAGCACCAAAGAGAGATGGAGTTAAGGGCAAAATTGTAGTCTCTTATCCACTTAACTATGATGGTATATTGATTAGGGATATATGGTTCGAGTTTAAAGATGGCTTAGTTGTGGATTATGGTGCAAGTGAGAATCTGGCAACACTGACGGAGATATTAGAATGTGATGAAGGCGCTAAAAGACTAGGAGAAGTTGCATTGGTGCCTTATGATTCACCAATATCCAATCAGGGAATTCTATTTTATGACCCACTCTACGATGAAAATGCCTCATGCCACTTTGCACTTGGTGAAGCATATCCCTTCTGTTTAGAAGGCGGAGGAGATATGGATGAAGATGAGTTAAAAGCTAATGGAGCAAACATATCTATGGAACATGTAGATTTCATGGTCGGAACTGAAGATTTGGAGATTATTGGCATTACAAGTGATGGTGAAGAAGTCCAGGTCTTTTTGGATGGTAATTTTGTTATGTAGGTTCACCTGCAACCATCAATTCCTTACTCCCTATTAAGAAGAAGGATAAAACAAACAAGGCAGCGCCCGTTCCAATCAATAGGTATTCAATCTGAACGAAATCAGATATTGGACCAAAGACAATCATACCAAGTGGCATCATGAGGCTGTGGACCATTGCCATAACTCCAAATACCCTACCCATGATGTTTGGCTCAACTTTTTCTTGTAATAAGACCATGCTTGGTGTGTTGAATAAAGGGACAGATAGGCCAACAAGACCCATGAATATTAGGTAGATGCTAAATACAGGAACAATGCCTAGGGCAATTGTTCCTACTGCAATTGCAATGGAGCCAAAGGTCATTGTATGCACTTTGTTTCTAAAACCACCCCAAGAGGCAATGAGTAGACCACCTAGAGTCATCCCAAGTGAGAAGGCGATTTCTATAGCAGTAAGGCGCCATACATCACTGCCAAAAGTCCTTGCTACTTGCAAGGGTGATAACATGGCAGCTGGTGCTAATAAGAACATAAAGGCTGCAAAGAAAATGAATATTTTCATCAAGTAGCCATGATCTCTAATATAGTGTAGACCTTCTTTGAGGTCTTTGAAGTAACTTAGTTCTTGCTTGCTAAGTGCTTTTTCATGTGGCTTAACATGAAGGAAGAACATGAGAATAAGAACCGCAAGTGCAGCAGTAACAACGTCAACGAAGAAAATAGCTTCTATAGTGGCAAAGGTTAGTAGGACACCACTAAGCATTGGGCTTAGCAACATGGTTGCAGATTGGATGCTACCATTAAGACCCTGAACCCGTGTCAGCTTGTCTTGTGGTACTATCTGGGGTATAAAAGCATTAACAGCAGGCATTTGAATGGCACCACCAATAGCTCTGAATGCTGAGGCAACAAATAAAAGGGTAATAGAACCATAACCAGCAATAAAGATGATGGCCAATATCAAAGTTGTGACAGCAATAAAGCCATCAGAGAACATGATAAGTTTCTTACGGTCAAAGCGGTCTGCCCATACACCTGCAAATGGTGATAGTAGAAACATAGGCAAGGCACCTGCGATGATGGAAATCATCATCATGACACCTGATTCAGTCTCAAGGGTTATGTACCACATTATGGCAAACTGTACCAAAGAAGAACCAAAGAGAGAAATGGTCTGGCTAGCCACAAAAAGTATGGCGTCCCTTTTCCAATTTCTCTTTGATTGGTCCTCATTAACAGGTTCATCTATAATTTGTTCATTGTTATTATTGCCATTATTTTCATCATTCATGTAATCACTCCTCATGTAGCACAATTAAGTATTATAATTAGGTCTTACTCCATTGTGACACTAGTGAGAATGACTGTCAATTGCCAACTTGTCTAATTAGGAAATCTTCAACGATTTCTGAAAACAACTTAGGTTGGTCACTAAAGGGGGCATGACCTGAGTTAGGTATGGTGTCAAAGTGTGCACCTTCAAATAATTCTATGTAAGATTTGCTTGCAGCCTCTGTTTGCACAATGTCATCTTCAGCATGAATGATTTGTACAGGTATATTAATACCATCAAAGGCGGAAGTATAATCATGCTTTTGCCCCATACTCAAGTATTGAGCTTGGACCATCCAACCGCCGCTTCTTGCATTTCCTGTCATTTCTACATCATACTTCTCTAATGCTTTACTAAAGTAATAGCCAATTCGATTATTCATCTCAACTAATTCTTCTTCACTGTGATTGAAGATGTCTTTATAGTTTAGGTAGTCGCTTATAAATTCATTGTATTCTGGCATAAGTTCCTCTGGTAATTCTTTGGCCATATTATCGAATAAACCTGGATGTTCAAGTGGCATTTTCATTAGTGGTGCGGGGGCTACTAAGATAAGGGCTTCTACATTTTCAGGAAATTCAGCTGCATAGAGAGAGGCTAAAATCCCCCATAGGAGTGACCAATAACTATGAGTTTGTCTTCACCAAGAATCTGCCTAATTCGTTCTATATCAGCTATTTGTGCCGTCAGACCAAGTCTTGATTCTGTATGTTTCATATTCTCATAGTAGTTGTCAGAAGAGAAAGTATCAATAGGTCTACTGGATTCGCCTGACCCGCGTTGATCGTAATAGTGAAACTTGTATTTCTCTTCAAGAGGCTTTAATCCGGACCAAGCTTCTGAGTATGGCATTCCAGGTCCACCATGAATAATGAGTACATTCCTTCCATTACCACTTGCAAAGTGATTGAGATAAATGTCCTCTTCGACCACCCACTGACTAATGGTATCGGCTTGGGTTGGAGGTGCTAATGGGCTGACTAAGAATTTGCTGGACTTTAGATTGCCCGGTTTGTAGATAGGACCTGTCATTAGATTGTAGACTAGGTAGGCAAGTGCAATAAGTATGACAAGAATGCTAGGGATAATAAATTTTAGATATTGAGACATATAAATGATCCTTTCCATATTGGTATGGCATAAGTTTAAAGCCTCCACCAAGAGGAGAGTCAAGAGCTTGTCGTTGTTCATTGTAGACAATGGATGTAATCTTACCTATAATAATCATGAGGTGATAAAAGATGCAATTTTCATTTGAAGCAAAGCTTTGGGTTTATGACAGTCCCGGTGGAAAACATCGGCATTTTATGATACAAAAGTTAAGGCATATTTGTTACCAATTAAGGCCAATGTACGTAAAAAAGAAATGATTACTTTAGGAGATAATGTCAATGTGTCATTTGATGTTATTGTGCCATAGAGAAATAAAGGCAATAGAAATCTAGTAACAAGTAAATATGAATCAAGCGCATTAGAAAACAAGGAGACAATAATATGACAGCAACACTTTAATTTTCATTGAAATAATGAGAATAGCTTAAAATACAACCTTGTTGAGAAGGATGGGACAATAAATTTGTCCTATGAGAATGAGCAAGTCTTATGTGTACAACTTCTTGAAATCTTTAGGAGACATGCCAGTCATTTTCTTGAACTGCTTGGAAAAGGAAAAGGCATCCACATAACCAAGTTCCTCAGCGATTTCTTTAACAGTCAAATCATTAGATGACAACAACTGTTGAGCACGGTGGTTTCTATGTTGTTGCATGTAGTATCCAGGTGATATGCCATAATAACCAACAAATAACTTTCGAAACTTTTCATAACCCATATTTACATGAGCTGCTATATCTTCAACGGTTGGTCTAAGGTGTATGTTCTGAACAATATATTTACGACTCATTTCAAGTGTTAGGGATTCAGAGGTAGTAACATTCTGAATCTTATGCAAATAGTGAACCCGTGCAATAATTTGAATGGCTTTATGGGCAAGCAGCGGCAACTCCAATGGGGTTGCTTTTTTGAGTGCATCATAAAAGTAAAGGAAAGTCTCTAGAAGTTCAAAGTCTGTACCAGGATGTAAAACGGGACTTTCATTATCGACTACATTAATTTCTTTAAGAAGATTGTATAAATCAATACCCACTGAGATATAGAATTCTTTCCAGTCGTCGCTTGTTACAATGGTGGAATGGGTGTTATTTGGCAGTCTTTGCACAAAGTCACCAGCACTGAGGGTAATCTCTTCATTGTTCTTATCTCTATAAACACCTGTACCAGATAAAATCCATACACCATCATAGTGGTCCATCGATAAATCTACATTGGTTCCTTCTACAGTACTTTTCTCTACGTAGCCCATGGATAGATAACCTGAGTTGCTATGGTCAGATAGGAGTCGAAACACAGATTGGTTACCATCGAATTTGTTTTTTAGCATTTCTTGTATAGTCATAAGTCGCCTCTTTATAAGTCAAAAGATTTATCTAAACAATGTCATTGTTGTTCCTTAATTGCCATTATATCAGTTCAAGATTTTTTTTACTAGACCTTAGAGTGTACTCTATACCAAAAGTGATATGTTTTATACCAATAGGGCCATGTTATACCAATATATTCTGAGTATAATTGGGATGAAAAGAAACTGTCTAAGTAATAGGAAATATGGAGAACAGATTTAATGGAAAGAGTTTTACAACAGCAAATGCATCACAACAGAAAATATTTTAAGTTAGAGTTTATAACTGGTATGAGTCAGTTTTCAATGGTGACTGGTGCCTTTTTGACAGGATATATACATATGCTTGGAGGTTCTGATAGTCTGAATGGATTTATTGGGGCTTTGCCAGCAATACTTGGTTTTTTACAAATTGCTTCTGCCTTATATTTTGAAAGAATGACTCAGAGAAAGAACTCCCTAGTAAAGGTCATCACCCCACTGCGTATAATGCTTGGTATGTGCTACATCATCCCACTGTTTTTTATGAGGACAGCTTTTGCATTACCTGTGTTTGTGGCCTTGTATGTGATTAGTTTCGCACTGAATGCCTTTGCCATGCCAGCACTTAATGAGTTATTGATTAACTCGACACCTCAGGCAATCCGTGGCAGGTATTTGGCTGAGCGTGAGCGAATAGGCTTTGCAGTTATGATGGTTTTAACATTCGCAATTGGTCGAATGCTCGACCTATTCAAAGGAGAAGGGCAAGAGCCGACGGGATTCGTTGTCATAGCGATAGTGATTCTTGTACTTGGCGCCTTTAACACATTCTCAGTTAAAAGCATGAATGAAATCACCCACAATCAAGTGGCTGTAAAGTTCGCCTTAAAAGAAGTACTAACTAAACCTCTAGCGGACAAAGGATTTCGTAAGATTATTGTTCTATTTATCCTTTGGAATGTGGGCTTTTGGATTGGCGCACCATTTATTGCTGTATACCTTGTGACCCAGATTCAAGTAAGTTATACCTATATGATGATTATGGGATTTATCGGTACTATTATGCGGATTGTTTTTCCGAAATTCTGGGGAGAACTGGCCGATAAAAAATCCTGGTTCTTATCATTGGAAGGATCCCTACTTTTGGTTGCAATAACACACTTTGCATGGGGATTTGTTCATGTTGGTAACTATCAGATTCTGTCACCTTTATTACATGTTTTGGCAGGCTTTGCTTGGAGCGGACTTGGTATCTCATTGTTTAACATTCAATATATGTATGCAGGTAGTAAAGGTAGAACACTCTATGTAGGTCTTAACGCTGCTATTGGTGGTGTGGCCAGTCTTATTGCAGTAAGATTTAGTGGTAGCATTATTGATAGATTTGAAGTGATAGAAATGCCATTTGGTGGTGGAACACTTAATAGTATGCAGTTCATTTTCTTTATTAGTGGCCTTGTTATACTGTCTTGTGTTTTCTACGTTAGGTATTTTCTTAAGAAGGAACCAGTTAATGTTGAGGAATAAGTATCCTCCCATATGCTTTTCAAATTTAACTATCCATACAAGTATGAATATACAATAGTACAAAAAAGCATCCCCTAATGCTTATAGTAATATAAACAGTAATACCGCGTGGAAGCCCTAATTTTTAGGGCTTCTTTCCATGTATTGACCTAAACTCTAGAAAAAATTGCATAAATATACAAAATACACTTTAGTATTTCTCCAATTAGTTATATAATGGTAAGCGACTTAATAAAAGATAATCATTAGCACATATAAATAGAGTTGAATAAAATAAGAATAGGAGCATAGAAATGGGAAAAACATTAGCAGAAAAAATATTTGATGCACACAGAGTTAACATGCCATTCCCTGATACGCATGTACTTAAGCTTGACAGAGTTTTTTGTCACGAGATTACAACACCAATTGCTATCACTGATTTGATGGCAAGAGGTATGGATAGGGTATTTGATCCAACTAAGATTAAAGCAGTTATTGACCACGTAACACCAGCTAAAGATTCTAAGACAGCTGAGCAAGGTAAGATTCTCAGAGACTGGGCAAAAAGACATGACATAAAAGACTTCTTTGATATCGGACGTAATGGTGTATGTCACGCCATATTCCCTGAAAAAGGATTTGTAAGACCTGGATTCACCATTATCATGGGTGACTCACATACATGTACACACGGCGCATTTGGAGCATTTGCTGCTGGTGTTGGTACAACAGACCTTGAAGTAGGTATTCTAAAAGGTGTTTGTGCTTTCCATTTCCCTAAGACAATCAAAGTCGTTATTACTGGGGATATGAATGAAGGTGTTTATTCAAAAGATATTATCCTTAAAATCATTAAGGAATTAACTGTAAATGGTGCGACGAATATGGTTATTGAGTTTACAGGGCCAGTTGTTGATGCAATGACTATGGAATCACGTATGACCTTATGTAACATGGCTATTGAAGCTGGTGGAACAAGTGGTGTATGTTATCCAGATATGACAACAGTTGATTACTTATGGGATTTCATCAAAGATGAATACGCTTCAAAAGAAGCGGCACTTGAAGATTTCTCTAAGTGGGTATCAGATGCTGATGCAGAATATGAGAAGGTTCTTGAAATCAATGTGAATGAACTTGAGCCAATGGTAACATTTGGCTACAAACCAGACCAAGTTAAATCAGTGGCTGAAATGACTGGTACTAAGGTTGATCAAATCTATATAGGAAGCTGTACCAATGGCCGTATCGAGGACCTAAGGGTTGCAGCCAAAGTATTAGAAGGTAAAAAAATTAGTGATGATGTCAGAGCCATTGTAAGTCCAGCAACACCAGCGATTTACTCTCAAGCTCTAAAAGAAGGTATTATTGAGATTTTCCAAGATGCAGGTTTTTTGTGTAACAAACCCAACATGTGGTGCATGTCTTGGTATGAGTAACGGAGTTCTTGCTGAAGGAGAAGCATGTGCAGCGACAACTAACCGTAACTTCAGTGGAAGAATGGGTAAAGGTGGAATGGTTCATCTAATGAGTCCAGCCACAGCAGCAGCTTCAGCCATTGAAGGTAAAATTACCAATTCACCACTATACAAAAACTAGTCGGGTCGTTTGGCGATCAAAGGAGGATTAACTAATGAAAAGCTTTAGCGGAAAAGTATTATTTTTAGATAGAAGTGATATCAATACGGATGAGATTATTCCAGCAAGATATCTAACTGAGATTACAAAAGAAGCCCTTAAACCATACCTATTAGAGGACCTAATTCTGGATGGTTTTAACCCTGAAACAGATGTACAGGACAAAGCCTTCATCGTTACCAATGAGAACTTTGGATGTGGGTCATCAAGAGAGCATGCACCATGGGCCCTTGAAGTTAATGGTATCAATGTTGTTCTTGCCAAAAACTTTGCAAGGATTTTTAGACAAAACATGTACAATTGTGGTATGTTTGCTATTGATTTAGCTGATGAGACCATTGACTACTTATTCAAAACATACTCAGGTGTTGAGACAACAATGACTGTGGATGTTGAAGCGGATACCATTCTTATTGAGACAGCTGATAAGTCAGAGACCATTCCATATACAGTTGGTGAATTTGATAAGACCTTGGTCAAAGAAGGCGGATGGGTATTATACGCTGACAAGAACTACTAGTCACGACTTTAGCATTAGATAATATATAATAATGAATGTGTATAAGAAGCAGATTAGAGAGAATAACACTCTCAAATCTGCTTCTTTTTTCTTGATTTGATATAATGTATTGGTCTTCATTATCAATGAATAAATGATATAATATATTTAGAAGAAAAAAAACGAATTGCAACTAGAATAAGATAGAAGAGAAGGAGAGTGAATATGAGAAAAATAAAAATGGGCGTACTCGGGGTATCAGGGCATTTACTTGGACGAATGATTTTACCGATGACACAATCAGAAGATATAGAAGTTGTAGCACTGGCGTCTAGAAATCTAGAAAAAAAAGCAGAAGCGGCTGCAAAAGAATGGTCGATTGAGAAGGCATTTGGTTCCTATGAGGCTTTACTTGAAGATTCGGATATTGAAGCAGTTTACATACCACTACCTAACCATCTACATGTAGAGTGGATTAAGAAATCAGTGGATGCAGGCAAACATGTTATTTGTGAGAAACCAATTACCCTAACCGAAGATGAAGTAGTGGCGTTACAAGCATATATCAAAGACAAACCTGTAAAAGTCATGGAAGCATTTATGTACAGATTCCACCCTAAGTGGCAAAAGGTCAAAGAAATCATGAAGGTCAAAGAGATTGGACAGGTCAAAGCCATCCATACGATTTTTACTTATTCCAATACAGACCCTAACAATATTAGGAACATCAAAGCATTTGGCGGAGGTGGCCTCATGGATATCGGCTGTTATGCCATTTCATCCTCAAGATGGATTCTTGGCAGAGAACCAGATAGGGTTATGGGACTTAACACTTATTCAGATGTATTCGGTACAGATGTCCTGTCTTCAGGCATATTGGATTTTGGTGAAGTTAGAACAATGTTCACAGTCAGTACAGCTCTATTTCCAGCACAAGAAGTGAAGGTATACGGTACAAGTGGTACTTTATCAGTTAAATTACCATTTAACGACCCACATGATATACCAGCTGAAGTAACCATTACGACAGGTTTGGGAGAAAAGACCTTAACATTTGAGCCTACCAATCAATATGGGTCTATGTTCACAGCTTTTGCTAAGGCAATAAGAGAAGATCTTGATGTGCCAGTTTCCCTTAATGACTCCTATTTCAATATGAGAATCATTAATAGGCTTCTTGAGTCTGGTGATACAGGTGAATGGTTAAGTATATAGATTATTAAAGTCTGTCAAAGTAGGGAAGGACATATTTATGGATCATATTACTGTAGTTGAAAATACTGGATTATTACAGATAAATATAAAAAAGATTCTTGAAAAGTATGGGTTTACAGACGTAGATTTTTATGACTTTAAAACATTATCAATGATTACTTATGGGTATGCTTTTCGCAATTCTGAAATGATTTTTATTGATTATGATGTAGCCTCAAAAGATGTAACAAACCTTATAGAAGAGATAAAAGGTGATGTGACGACGGCCAACATACCTATTATTGTTCTTGTTACTACAGCATCACCTTATGCAGTAAAAACTGTTATTAAACTAGGTGTTTATGATATTATTGTTAAACCGTTTAACGAAGTGAAGTTTATGGAGAAAGTCTTTAAATATAAGCCGGAGCCAACACTGGAAGGTTCAAAGGAGGCCAGTCAAGTAAGAAGTGAGTTAGAAAATGGACCTGAAAGTGCTAGAATGATGCCGGAATGGCATGATGATTTTAGAATCGGCAACGAAGAAGTTGATACAGAACACAGAGAACTCATTGAGCAATATGAACGATTGTATCAACTAATGAAGAAGGGTGAAGGTCACAGCTTCTATGATCAATTCATCACATTTCTTCAAGATTATATCAAAGTTCATTTTGATGATGAAGAGAAATTACAACAATCCATTGGTTTTGATGAATATGATAGGCACAAGGAACTACATGAGAATTTTAAGGCTGAGATCCAATCCATTGCTGATGCCCATAAGGACAAAGACGTTTCCAATATGGATTTAATTAAGTTTAATATGTTTATTAAGTCATGGCTTGTTCATCACATACTTGTGGAAGATAAGAAAATAGGAGTTTGGCTAAGTGAAAAAGAATCTAGTGAAGTTTAGAGTTGGATGTGTTAGTATAAGGTATAAATGAACATGGAGGTCTATATGATAATAACCATAGACGGGAATCGAGTTCCAGTAAAAATGAGTCACAAAACGATTGTTGATGTGGCAGCTGACAACGGAATCGGTATTCCAGCACCTTGTTATAGACAACAGAGGAAGTTTGGCTGTTGTAATGGTTGCGTTATTCGTGTTGACGGCGTGGAAAAGTTTGCATGTGTGACCAAACCAGTTGATGGCATGGTAATTGAAGTTAAAGCAGATGACCTTGTAGCAATTCGTAAAGACAGGCTACTAACTTATAAGAAAGCAATAGAATCAGGTGAAACGCTACCATGTGATTGTGGTGATGATTGCTCTGATGATTCATGCGGATGCGATTGTGATTGCTAAAGAAAGTAAATAATGGATTATACGATAAAATGTGATGTACATCACATTTTATTTTTTTTGCCATGATTTATAATCATCTTATAACAATCATGGAATTAAAAGGTATATAC